>CEUO01087340.1_pt1 | contig 38278 bp, 70 predicted proteins | sample 531391 | NCBI WGS metagenome assembly CEUO01 (sample SAMEA2622799, study PRJEB7988) | marine metagenome | isolation source: saline water (ENVO:00002010), including
TTTTTTTATGGTCGTACCGTTCCTTCAAAGAACACTACCAACCATATGGTAGTTACTTTGACTACCTTGCATATACCCATATTTTTGATAATAACAGTTCGGAAAATTATCGGAAAATTACGGAAAATAATCGGATTCTTCTGAACGGGGCACTTTAGAGAAAGGTGAAAGACATGAATAGAACATTTGGAGATAAGACAGATTGTGAGAAATGCAGTAAAGAAGCGGGACTGAATTGTGAATGCTATGAAGAGGACTTTCCTACTGATAAGTTCGGCTGTCACATAGTACCAACTAATCACATGGGTAGAAGTAGAGAGGGCGGTATGGAGAATAAGTCAATCAAGGACTTTACCAGCATATTCAATTATTTAGAATACTGTGAAACAATAGCGAATATATGGTGTGTCGAATCGGAGAGATTTGAAGAGATTGCTGAATATATCAAAAACATGCTCATATCACAAGATGAATACGAGCAAGCAGTTTATCACGGAAACTATTCTGAAGAGTACAAAGAGCATTTTACTAAAGGAAAGAAAATGAATGACGAATAGGAGGTGGTGTAAATACGGCGGCTAATAGGGGGTAAATGGGGGTAAAACCCCATTTGCCTCCTTTTTTTCAAGGTTATTCCGTTTAACAAAGCGGGAATAACCAAGAACAATAGTCTTATCGAGCGATTGTTTGGTATTAATTTTTAACTACCATAAAATGACTATGTTTGTAAGTATGTCTTTCAATTGGCCGTATAATATAAGTTATAATCATACCATATACATATGTTATACAGTATAATATATAATCCAAAAGATGTTTCCACTGAAGTTTCCACTTCATAGTAGACTAAACTTTGAGAAATTGGAGGGTTGTGTAACACAACCCCTTAGTTTTAATAATATTCTATTATTCTATTATTCTATTCTATTCTAATACAATCTCACACACCCCCTCGCATTTCCCCTTTGTTTCTTTAGGGCTATGTCAGATTTATAGAGAGAGTAGGGGGGGTATTTACAGTGGAATAATGGAATAATGTCAAAACCCTAAGAATCTTCATAGTTGTGTCGCATAGCCCTTGAGTTTCTCGATAGATTTTTTTTCCGGTTTTTTTTCCGGTGGAATAATGTTTCCACTGTTGAAAATAAGCAATTAATTTAGTAATAAAAACATAAACCCCCGATTTCAAGCACTTTCAAAATGGAATCTAATATCTGAAAAAGCATTTCCCTCTCCTTATATATGGGTGGAACATAGAGAGTTTGTGCCCCCTATGTCGGGGGTTAGGATATGATAATATGGATGAAGTAAAGTGGGATAGCCTCGTTATCGAGGTCACAGATTACCTAAATGCAGATGAAAGCCTTGATGGTGCTTTGAAACAAGTTGTTGAATTGCATCTTCAAGTCGGACAAGATAACCCAAATGAAAGAGATGCTGCGGCTAATGCTCTAAAGGCATTACTAAAGGGCCGTGACGGTTCTCCACTTGGGCGAAGAGGACAAAGAAGTGCTGTACCTGCCGCTATTAGAGTAGCAATTGACAGGATTTGTAATGTCGTAGAAGAAGCGTCAATGGCGTATTACAACTACGATGGCATTATTAGCGCAGTTACGCTAAAACATGCTAAGTCCGGCGGCGGAACTTTTGAATCGGCTGAAGATTATGCTAAGGCACAATCTAAGAAAGTGCGAAATGCTCTTTCAAAGCAATTCAAGACCGGTGCTTGGGATGGCTCAATAGAGTCACTTCTTGGTTCTGATACTGAAGAGTGATATTGTCTTTTGACACTATCGTTTCGCCCTAACGGGATTTTGCCCCTCATCATTCTTCGGAGTGGTGAGGGGCTTCTTTTATTGTAGATTGTAGCCCTATTGTTAGACATTTCTTACTCAATCAAGGGGGAGGGGGGCGAGGTGTCACCCCTTTATATACTCCCCCACCCCATAGTACCGATGAAAAAGTAATGGTGTGTTATTGGGGTTTCACACGCAATTGTGATGCTTTTCATCAACAACGGGAGAAGTTGAGGACAAGGGCTACAAAAGAGGTATTGATATTACCGTTTATTATTAAACAATTATATCGTCCTCCTTCTCCCACCTATTCAAGTGTAAAAAATTACACGATTCGGGCCTCTGAAAAAGTGGGCCTTTCCAAAAAGCAATAAAAATAAAAATGAGGAATAAATATGATAACAGGAACAAAAGAACAAGACGCAATATGGAATGAAATCGAAAACGGTACAGGTCACATTATAGTTAATGCTGGCGCAGGTGTTGGTAAAACATTCACAATTGTAGAGGGCGCAAATAGAGATAGTGGTGTAAAGAAAGCATTCTTAGCATTTAACAAATCTATTCAGTTAGAATTAGCAGAAAGACTACCGGATGATGTTGAAGTAAAAACATTTCACGCATTGGGCTTTGCAGCATTGAGAGCAGCAGGTATCAGAACAAAGGTCAATAACTTCAAAGTTAAGAATATTATTGATGATATACTTGGTCGTGACTTTTATGCTCAACCACTAATTAAGTTGATTAGTTTAATCAAGGGTTCAATGATTGATGAAAACGACACAAAGGGTATTTATTCACTAATTGATGAATACAATATTGAGTTTAATTCAGACCGTGAAGAAGTAATAGCAATTGATAGTATTCCAGCAATCTTAAATCAATGCAAGCAAAATACTTCATTGATTGATTTTGATGATATGATTTGGCTACCCTTGGTATTAGATATGCCATTACCAACCTTTGATACTCTATTTGTTGATGAAGCACAAGACTTCAATGAAATGCAAAGAGAGTTGATTTCAAGATGTGTTGGAAACGGCAGGTGTATTATTGTGGGCGACCCAAATCAAGCGATTTATGGTTTTCGTGGTGCTGATTCTAATTCAATGGACATATTTGTTAAGAGATTAGAAAAGGGTGACAAAGAAATCAAGCGTTTTTCTCTAAGTCTAACTTGGAGATGTCCTAAAAGTGTTGTTTCTGAAGCAAATAGATATGTCAAAAACTTTAGTTGTCCTCCAACTGCTGATGTTGGAATGGTTGTTGAAAATGCACCGTTTAATCCTCAAGAGGGTGATATGGTTCTATGTAGATACAATGCGCCTTTGGTTTCAGCGTTTTACGATTTGATTCTACAAGGCAAATCAGCATATGTTCTTGGTCGTGATATGACTAAAGGACTAATTAATGGTGTTAGAAAGATTACCAAGAATGATAATATGGGTGCTGAAGAGTTTAGAGAATTACTCACACAGGACTTTAGATTCACTTATGATAAGTTGATTGCGGCTGATAAAGTCAATCAAGCAAACAACCTTGAAGATAAGTTTGAGTGTCTGAAGATTTTCTCTACTATGGCTACTACTGTTGGTGGAATTGTAAATGAAATCAAGAGAGTATTCGATAACAATGACAAAGGAGAGATTATGTTGTCTACTGTTCACAAGGCTAAAGGTCTTGAGGCTGACAATGTATATATCTTAGCCACAGACAGGATGCCGCATCCAAAGGCTACAAATCCTAAAGAAGAAAGAAACATTTGCTATGTAGCAATTACAAGAGCAAAGAAGAATCTATTCTTTTGCGGGCCAAGACCAAAGAGTTGATAATATGAATAAATATACAATAATGACAAAAGCGTTGGACGAATGGAGTGTAACTAAAGAAGTCCTTTGGCATAATGACCGAAGGAGAGTTATATTTCTGACAGACCCCGAAACGAATATCGAGGGAATCAGTAGTGATGATATTACTGTATTCTCTCGGTATTCCGATTGGGCGAGTAAGTTTCTAAGTGGTGATTTTAGATGAATGGAAGATTAGTAAGAATAGAAATAATGGAATGTAAGTGTGGTGCAACTGCAAGATATAATGTTGAATGTAGTGTTGGTTTTGTTGATGCACACCGCACTTTAGAAGCAAGATGTACTTGTAAGGAGGAATGAATATGGATGAAGATAGATACAGCAGAATGAAGACGATAATACTAAGTTTGGCTTCATGGCTGAATTGCCCTAACGATGAGTTAGAGAATATGATGGGCGTTTCTTGGTATGCGTTCAACACACTACGAATAGAATTAGAAAAGGAGGCATGAATATGGTAGGATTAAGACATATGGAAACTAAAAATGAAACATGTAATTTTTGTGGCAAAATCAAATCAGTGACAAGATGTGATAAATCACACAAGCCGGTATGTAGTAGTTGTGCTACTATCATACCGGTATCAGAAAACTTGTCGGAATCATTGATTCAAATAGTAGCCAAAAAACATGCACCAAAAAGGCATGTGGCTAAATTAGAAAAATTAGCAATTGAGAGAGGTGTTGAGTTTGAGTTTTGAAAAAGAATGGAATAAGAAGGCAAAGAAGGTTTATAGGAATGCAGTTAATCATGGTTTTTGGAAAGAAGAAGTAAATGATGGTGAAAGAATGGCTCTGATTCATGCAGAGATTTCTGAAGCATTGGAGGCGTTGCGTGAAGGCAATCCTTCTTCAAATAAGATTATGGAGTTTAGTAATCTCGAAGAAGAATTAGCAGACGCAGTAATCCGCATTATGGATTATGCCTTTGGTAAAGACTTAGATGTCGCAGGTGCTATTGTTGCTAAGATGGAATATAACGAAAGCCGTGAGTTTATGCACGGCAAGACCTTTTGAGGTGATATTGTGCATAAATTACACAAAGAGTATTTAATCGGATGGGCTTCACAATATATTGATGATGTTACTGATTTAGAAATAAAAGGAGAGGTAATAAGATTAACTGTAAATGGCAAGTTGGTAGGTATTATTACCTATCAAAAGATATGATTCCACACGAAAAGGGTTAGGTAGAGAGATGCTCCAAAATCTCTTGAACTGATTTGTGGAAACGGTTTGCTAATAAAAAAGGACTACTTAGCGGGTGTTATCTTTGGCTGGCAAAGGATTAGAGAGATACTGTGCCTCCGGCGCATCTCTATCTTCTCTCAAAAATAATCTTGAGCGAGCATAAGTCCTTTTTCCAATTTAGGGGTTTTTCAAGTAAAAATAGAAAAGCATATGTTCATCCTGTAAAAAGCCGAACTTTTACAGGTTTCGTCATGAAATAGTGGGGTTTGTTACCCACGAATCTATTTTCCCCAACCTTTAGGTGATTAAGATGTTCAATTGGTTAAGAAATAAAATAAAGAGAGTGCCGGAAATACCGGTGCCAAAATGTGCTAAATGTGGTTTAAGAGCATCATATGATTTGGTAACTACTTATGATGAAGTAGTAATAGATTTCAAATTGTGTGAACCATGTTTAGAAGATTATAATGCTCAGTACAATTCACGGTGGATTCCGCCACCTATAAAAAAGGAGGAATAATAATATGGATGAAAAAATTGAAAAATTAAAAGAAAGAATTATTGAATTAGAAGCACAACTAAGAGATGCTACGGATTTACTAAATGGTTGTGGTTATGAACTAATAGATGGTGTTTGGAGAGATATGGAATACTATCCTGATGATTTGGAGTGATTAATATGAATATAGATATAAGTTATGGAAATACAATATATGCTGATAATAGAATAGCAAGATACACAGAGTTTAAGTTTGATAGTCTTAACGACTTAGAACAATTTTGGGTAAGTAGAAAAGAAGATGATGAAGGTCGTTGGGAAGCCAATGTTAAAACACTTGTAGTAACATACAGTGATTGGGTGTCTTCAGAAGAGTTTTTTGAAGTAAAAGGAGAGAAAGCAGTATGACGGAATGTTTAGAGTGTAAAGGTAAAGGGTATGTGATAGAACCTGACGAACATCACGATTGTATGGTTAAGAAGGAATGTATTACTTGTATGATGGATGATAATTATAGAGAACACTTATCCTTTGAATTGGCTAAGTTATTCACAGGTTTGAGTAATCAAAAGTTAGCACAAACCTTAGCGTGTTTGTTGGTGAATCACAGTAAATACATCAGCAATCCACAGGATTATTTGCATACCGTTGAAGGGTTTATAGCCCATAAAAATATAGCAAGTCTGTTCGCAGTGGCAGGGGGAATATGAATGAAAACTAATGTAGAGTTTAGAGTAATAAATACGGCGGATTTACCGCCTATTGTAATATCGCAGAATGAAAATGATGAACCAAAAGTTGTACTAAATACCTATCATAGAATATGGATTAGTCTTAACAGACGATTAATCGCCGGTATAATTGATAATCTACCGGAAAAGATTGATACCATTCTTACAGGTTATCTACAAGAACAACGCAGGTTTGAGATAGATGATTTGGAGATGATGAATGATGGCTGAAACTATTGTAGCAAAAAGAAGTTTAGGAGAAGGACATTGGGATAGAAAACTAATGGAACGGATGGTTGAATTATCCGTTGCTGATAACTATGAAGATGCTAAAGAAGAATGGATTGCTACCGGTAGTGTTTGGTGGGGTGGTAATGATGATGCGCCCGAATGGGTTACTAATTCACAACAAGGAGTTGGTAAATGTCTTTGCGGCCATAATGTTGTTTATCACTTTGAGATTAGAAACTTAGAGAATGGTACTATTGAATGCGTAGGTTCAGACCACATCAATACCTATCTTATTATGAAAGAGATTTCAGTAAGAACAGGTAGAGATATTTCTGATATTAGTGATGGTGAAATTGATACTTGGATTCAAGAAAGAACCAAGAGCATGATTGCTGAAGCATGGATGCACAAAAACGGTAAAATGTTCAATGACATCTATGAGAGAATCAAGGAGATTGATGTTCTAATCAATGCAAAGGAAACCTACATGTATTATGATAGAACTGATAAAAGATACCGTTATGGTTCACACCTAAGAAAGAAATCAAAGTATCAGCCGACTGATTCTTATTATCAAATGGCTTCTATTGTTTGGAGATGGGAACACCCCGAAAATAGTAAAGCACAATCAATAACAAGAGGTTATCCAACTGATAAGTTATGGCAAGATATGATTATTTTTGATGCTAAGTGTCTTTTAGGACATAAAGAAAGATACGATAGAATGATGCTCAAAGCAAGAGAAAGGACTGTCGAACACAATGAGCGCATGGAAAGGCAAAGAATCGCAAGAGTAAGGCGTGAAGAAGAAGAAGCCGAAAGATTGCGTATTTACAATCTACCGGAAAATGTTGAAAAGCGTAGAATAGAGGCTGAAGAAGCCGAAAGAAAAAAGCGTGAAAGACAAGAGCAATTAAGACGAGAACGGGAGGAAAGAGAAGCAAGACAATTTGAGATTGCTAAACAGAATCTCTCAAATAATAGTGATAGTCCTGAGTTTAGACAAATGTGTTTGTATTACGGTATTGAACCGTTTGGTGTTGAAATAGCAAACAGTAGATGGGAGGCAAACTTCTTGAATAATATCAAGAATCAGATGCGCCAAAAAAGACCCTTGACAGATAGACAATTAGAAACATTGCGAGAGATTGTTCTAAAAACAGCGACAGAAGCCCAAATGAAATACTTAGCCAATTTAGGCTATGAAGGCCCAAAAATTAGTAGAAAAAAAGCAAGTGAAAAAATTAAAGAATTAAAGGAGAGAAATGAAAATGTTTAGATTATTAGGAAGTTTGATAGGTGCGGCGTTCTTCGCATTCCCGATTATATGGCTGGCCGGTTTATTCGGTGACGATGACTATGGCGGTGGTTGGGAATGATGGACTCGGCTTATATAGAGGGAGAACATAGAGAAATTAAGGAGATGATAGGATGATTAAGATTACTATTTTGAACGAAACAGGACATACTGAATTGGTTATGGCTTCTGAAGAAGTTATCGAGCAAATTGATACACACCCTACACATTGGGTATTTATCAACGGCGAATTGGTAGCAAGAGAAGCAATCAGTGAAGTTAATTGGGACGATGTAGAAATGGTGGATTTGACACCTGCTATTGTAGGCGGTTAATTTCATTAAGTAGAGTTAGTCTGCTCTTTTGGGGGGAGAACGGGTTTTTTGGGCACCCGTTCTCTCCCCTTTTTTTTGCGTTATGAGGTTTTAGAATGTCGAATGAAATTGAAACATTATCGGATATTACAGTACATATGAAGTATGCAAGGTATTTACCTGCACACAAAAGAAGAGAAACTTGGGATGGGATATGGATAAGAAATAGAAATATGCACATTAAAAAATATCCTGAATTAACAAAAGAAATCGGTGAAATATATGAGCAATATGTCAAAACAAAGAAAATCCTCCCTTCTATGCGTTCTATGCAATTTGGGGGCAAGCCTATTGAAATTAGTCCAAATAGGGTGTATAATTGTGCTTATATGCCTATTGATTCCGTTTTATCTTTTAGCGAGGCTATGTTCTTGCTTCTCGGTGGAACGGGAGTTGGATATTCAGTCCAAAGACATCATATTGATAAATTACCAGAAATCATACAACCTAATCCCGAAAGAAAACGCAGGTATCTTATTAGCGATTCTATCGAGGGATGGGCTGATTCAATTAAAATCCTTTTGGAGTGTTATACCGGAAATAGGAGTAGTAGTCCTATTTTTGATTATTCTGATATTAGACCGAAAGGAACGCTATTAAAGACAAGTGGCGGTAAAGCACCGGGTTCTCAGCCATTAAGGGAATGTTTAGTTAAAATAGAAGGAATACTTCAAAATAAAACTAATGGCTCTAAATTAGAATCTATTGAAGCACATGACATTATGTGTTATTTAGCAGATGCAGTATTAGCCGGTGGTATTCGTAGAGCCGCTATGATTAGTTTATTCAGTGCTGATGATTCAAAGATGATTAGTTGTAAGTCCGGTAATTGGTGGGAGAATAACCCACAGAGAGGCCGTGCAAATAATTCAGCAGTTATTCTTAGACATAGAGTAACTAAAGACTTCTTTATGGGTCTATGGGAAAGAATACAACATAGTGGTAGCGGTGAACCAGCAGTTTATTTCAGTAATGACAAAGATTGGGGTACTAATCCATGTTGTGAAATAGCACTTCGACCATATCAGTTTTGTAATCTCACAGAAGTAAACGCTTCTAATGTAAAAGACCAAGCAGATTTAGAAGCGAGGGTAAAAGCCGCTTCGTTCTTAGGAACACTACAAGCAGGTTATACAGATTTCCACTATCTTAGAGAAGTATGGAGAAAGAATACCGAAAAGGATTCTTTGCTTGGTGTATCTATGACAGGTATTGCTTCTAATGTTGTTGAAGGTTTAGATTTGGAAATGGCGGCGTTTGCCGCTAAACAGGAAAATAAGCGTATTGCTAAACTCATTGGAGTAAAACCTGCCGCAAGAATTACTTGTGTAAAACCTGCGGGAACCACTTCGCTTGTATTAGGTACAAGTAGTGGTATTCATGCTTGGCATGATAATTATTATATTCGTAGGATTAGAGTTGGTAAGAATGAAGCAATTTATTCTTATCTACTGAAGAATCAACCGGAATTGGTTGAAGATGAATACTTTAATCCCGATGAACAGGCAGTTATTTCTATACCACAGAAAGCACCTGCCGGTTCTATTACACGACATGAATCAGTATTTGATTTATTAGAGCGTGTGAAAAACTTCAGTATTCGTTGGGTTAGAGAAGGTCATATAGATGGTCTGAATACCCATAATGTTTCAGCAACAATATCCGTAAAAGAAGATGAATGGGATGATGTTGGTGAATGGCTTTGGATGAATAGACACTATTACAACGGTTTGTCTGTATTACCTTATGATGGAGGAACATACAAACAGGCACCGTTTGAAACGATTGATGAGGAAACTTATCTAACTATGTCTAAGAATCTAAAGAATATTGATTTAACACAGGTTATAGAAACCGAAGATAATACCGACTTAACAGGCGAATTGGCTTGTGCTGGCGGTGCTTGTGAAGTATAGGTGAAATAATGTATAGGTTGCCACGACTCCGTAATATGTCCTATGAGGATATGAAAAGAGTAGTGACAACTTTTGATTGGTCTAAAAAAGCAAGAAAAAGATTAAGACAAACATTCAATGTTTGTGATTCGCTTTCTGAAGAAAAGGACAAGCGATTTAGATTATGGCAAAGTCTGAAAATAGTTTTGTGGGAAAATAGAGAAGCCGTTGATATGGGTTTCAGAAAGTTTGCAAGACAACATTTTAATGAAAGACTTGATGCCTTACATTACCACGATAAAAATTGTAATGAGTATTGTGAAGTATGTGCAAAATTAGAGAGGTGGAACAATGAAGGAAAAGAATCCAGAATACACAAAGAGCCATTGGTCGTATAAAGAAAGAATAGCGACCAAATGTAGGATTTGTGGAGGGCAATTATTGTTGCCTGAAGAAATGAAGAAAGAGGCTCATTTAGCCTGTTTAGAAAAATTAGATGATAATACATATATGATGTGATAAAATGGGAGTATTAAGAATAAGAATAAGACAACCGAATGATAGTGGAAAATATTGGGAAACAACAATCGAGGGAGATAATTGTCATAATGCCGTTGCTACGCTACATGGTAACAGGAATGCAAAAGACCCTGTTCACGATACACTGTTTAAGTTTATGAGAAGTCAATTAAAGAAAAATACTTCTTATCGAAGGAACAGTCATGGCACCTTCATAGATTTCCCGTATTCGGGAGATTATCAAATAGTGCTTAATATCGGTGGGTGTTTCATAGCACTTGGTAGAACTAACAATAGATTAAGTCTTAATGGTAAAACTGAGAGTTTGAATACTATCGCCTCTGCTTTAGCAAGATTAGTATTCAAGTCAGTTACAGAAAAGGATGCAGGTAAATTAATGAAATCATTGTATGCTTCATTGGCACTACCCGAAGATGTAAAGTATTGTTTAGAGAATAGAGTACCTTATCACTTCTTTGATGATTTCGATAGAATTAGTGTTAGGTTAAACTGCCAACAAATCGGGGATAATGAAATCGCCATTGAAGTTGCTGATGGTGTTTGGGGAACATTAACTGCTAAAGAGTTAGAATCGTTTTGTTCCTTCTACTTGCATAATCGTAGAAGAAGCAAGAAGTGGGCTTTTACTTCACCGGAAATCCTGTATGAAAGGACTATGGGTGTAACGCCCAAAATATCTGATGTTAAGGTTATGAAAGAGTTTATGAAGCAAAATAGGCAACAAGACATTGTTGAGAAAAGAGCAAGAGAATTGGTTAAAGAAGTCGAACAAAGATACCCTGATAAAATCAAGGTAACATGGAATAAGAAAGGTGAACCCGATGCTATGTATATTCGTGGTAAAGGTTGGGATTGGAAGATAACAGACAACCAATACAAGTCAGATATTCAAGCAGTATCTACCTATGTTTGGAGTACCGATAAGACCGATTCCGAGTTTGCTGAAGCAGAATTAAAGTGGATTGATTCACATAATGAAACTGTTGAGCATAATAGAGAGGTTTTGATAAATGCTGGATATGAGATTTTTGATGATGTCGTTGATAAAAAGTCATACCTTAAACAAGGCGGAGAAGACTTAACCGACCAAGTATTAGGCCAACTTATAACAGTGCCACAAAAACCTACTAATAAAGCAAGATGGAAAGGCCCAATATGTATTGATAATATGTCAGCAGGTTCTTCTGTTGGCGACCAATTCGTAGCAAGGGCGTTGGCTTTATTAAATGACACAATGACGGTAGCATTAGTAAATACAATTAGAGGCTATATCAAAACCAATGAAAATGAAGGAAGGAATGAAAATGAAATGTGTGGAATGTGGAAGTCTGATATTTAATTACAATGAAAGAATGGGCGAAACTGAATGCAGTGAATGTGGTTTAGTAGTAGTTACAGAATTGTTTGAAGAAACCGTGAGAATGGTTGATGAAGGTAATGTTATCCATAGTGCCGATAAGGGTAAATTGGGTTCTATAATTAGTGGTAAAGGTTCTTCTAAGTTTAATGTTAGAGGAAATAACTTAGCAATACCAAGACACATTACTCAAGCATTACAGACATGCAATATGATATTATCTTCTATTCAGATAAACCATCCTCTCAAGGATAGAGTAGAAGAATGTTATATGCAAGCACAAAGAAAGGGTTTGTTTGGTAACATTAAGTTAGAAACAAGATGTACTGCTACTGTATGTTATGTTCTCAAAGAGAACAGGACTCCGGTAGAAATGAAGAAACTATGTTCAGAGTATTCTTGTTCTACTAAGATAGTAAATAGGTTGGTTCAAAGAATGGTTCATCATTTCAAGAATAAGAATATCTTGTATGGTGCAGACCCTACCTTTTTGCTCAAGCAAACTTGTAGTAAAATAACTGATGATATTATGTTCTATTCTAACGCAGTTGATTTACTGTTGAAGATGGAACCTATTATTGAATATCACTGCTACAATAAGCCAAGAGCATACTACGCAAGTATATGTTGGGTAGCAGTAAATATGTGTAGATATACAGGAATTACTAAATCAGAAATATCAGAAAACACTGATGTTTCCTTGTCTGCAATAGGAAAGACAAGTAAGAAAATAATAGAAATGTTAGGATATAGTAAGATGTCCGAAATAAAAGGAGTGAATATAAATGACAATAAGAATGAAAGATGTGATACCGGTGAGCGAGCATAGATATTGGAAAAGAGACTTTCTGAATACCTATGTAACCACTATTAAGAAAAGAAAAGAGTATGTTAAGCAACAAACTCTTTTGGGTCGTAAAGACACATTTAAGATGTATGAAGAAGCAAGGAGGAAGTTTAGATGAATATAGACGATTATAAAAACCTAAAGGAGTTTCAAAAAAGATTGAACGAAATGCCACAAGTAACAGTAGATGATGTGGCTAAAACCCTACGAATGTCTATTGTTGGGTTATGCTCAGTAGCAATAGCGCATATAGATAATGGCGATATTGACAAAGCAAGAGAAACCATAATGGGAACAATTATTGCTTTAGAAAAGGCGGGAGAACAATGAATCATAATAAAAAAGCAATAGCATGTATAGAATGCGTACAACAAAATATGAATAATAAACATTTTATTGATTGGTTGTATAAAAAATTAGGATTAGGTTTGACGGAGGCAGAAAAATGAGAGAAAGTCCGTTTTATTTTGATGAGAAAGAGTTTTCTGAAGCATTAGATAAAATCAGCATGGATTTTTTCGGACACACTAATTGGGAATATGTAACAGGCAAAAAGCGCAAATACTATGTTTTCAAGTTTAATGTCCCATATCCTATGGAGGATTTAACATGAATATATTTGCATTATCAAAAAATCCGACAGAAGCGGCAATTCAAATGTTAGACAAGCATGTGGTTAAAATGCCAACAGAAACTTGCCAAATGTTACATACAAATGCTTTATTTTTTGAGTACATTGAACATTATGGTGAAGAACCTACACTTGCTCAATTAAAAGTATTTCACAGAGATATTGGTTCAAATCTAATGAAACCCGCTATGTTGAATCATCCTTCAACAATATGGGCAAGACAGAACCCTAACAATACTCTATGGTTATACACGCATGGGTTGGCTCTTTGTACTGAATATACACATCGCTACGGAAAGAAGCATGGCTCGCAAGAGAGGATATTAGATACAACACAATATCTACCAAGTGACGGTAGATGGAGAGATGCTACACCTGTAACTATTGCTATGGATGATAAGTACAGATTAGACTACAATAATGACATAGATATGTGGGAGTTTGTAATCGAACAATATCGTCATTATTACCTTGAAGGCAAATGGAAGTTTGCCGAATGGAGAAAAAACAGAATGCCCGAATGGTGGCCTAAAGACCATTACAAAAACAAATACAATCAAGAAATAGATTCGTATAATAAAAGATGGAATGCAAATTTGGAGAGATTAGAATGAAAAGAAAAATATTGATTATAGGAGTAGGTGGTATTGGGAGTTTCTTAGTACCTATATTGGATAAAGTGGGATTATATGCTATTACAGTAGCAGACCCCGATAAGGTAGAAACAAAGAATCTGCCGTATCAAAACTTTAGTGAAGAAGATGTAGGAGAAAACAAAGCATCGGTTATGGGAAATAGGTATCGCAGTATTAATGGCGGTTCTAAGTTTCCTATACTAACTGCAAAACAAATGCAAGGATATGATTTAGTTGTATGTTGTGTTGATAACTTATCAGTTAGAAGAACACTATACAATTCAGATATTAAGTGGCTTGACTTGAGGGCACAAGGCCGCAATGCGGCTTTTGTAACTTATGACGCTGACCCTAAAATGTACGATACATTATTAGCAGGGCCGGAAGGCTCATTCAGTTGTCAAGGAGATTCATGGGATGGTAGCAATAGTGGCGTTCATTTCATGCAAACTGCAATCGCCGGAATTGGCGCACAATGGATTCAAAGATGGTTTAATGACGAACAAGTAAAGTCATTTATGATGTTAAATGTATAAGGAGGAATGATTATGGTATATAGTAATTGGTCAACAGAAGAAATAGGACTTGCAATAAAATGCAGAGAAGAAGGGATGTCTTGGGCTAAAGTGGCTGACGCATTAGTAGAAGCGGGATATAAGAGAAGAAGTGGCCCTAATGTTAGTGGAACAATCAGAAGAATCCAAAAGGAATATGATGTTAAAACCACAAGTGCGCCTCATTGGAAAGACGACCCTGCTACAAGAAAGCAATGCAAGTATATTGCAGGTTTAACTCTAACGAATGGCACTAAGAAGGAATTAGAAAGATTAACTAATCAACTAATTACTTCTGCTAATAAGGGAGATTTTACTAAAGAACAGGCAACTGAAATGATTAATGCTTTAGAGGGAGATGCGAATAAGGCTGAAGAAACTGCCTATAAAGAAAGGAAAAAGTCTAAGTCTAAAAAGACTAATCACAAGAGATGGACTTCTGATGAGGATGATATTGTTATTGAGTGGAAAACCACTAAAGGAAAATATCCGCCTCCTACTTTATTCAAGGGCCGAACATACAAGGCTATCGTCGCTCGTTGGAATAGAGTATTGAGCAAGCGTAACCTTAACGGTACAAGGGCTGAATATGTAAATAATCATACGAAAGAGGATAAGCCTGTAACAATGGGTATTGCAACTGTTAGTTATCCTAATACACACAAGGCTTGGACTTATAATGAATCATTAGAGGCTATGGTTATGTGGCATAGTCTACCTATTGATGAAGCAAGACAGAAGTTTGGCCGTCCTTATTGGGTGATAGCAAAGCATGTAGAAAAGCACTATGACTTTTATTATGATACAAGTGAAACCATTATGAGAAGGGCTACTGAAATTAAGAATAATATGAAAACTCAATCGCTACCTGTAAAGAAGTCTTTATTGCAAAGATGGAAAGATAGAAGAAGCGATAGAAAGTCAAAGAAACTTCAAAAGAAGATTGATAGGACTAAGAAGAAACTAAAGAAGATGGAAGTGAAACAGTGAGTGATTTTGATTGGACTGAAGCAAGAGAAGAATTGGAAATATGGGAAAGGTCAGCAAAAGATAATTTGGTTAAAGAAATTATAACTGAAGCATATGCTGGTGATTGGTCGTGCAAGAGTTTTTGGGATTCTATTTGGTTTGCATCTACTCAAGTCCTAAATGGGCTTGAAGTGCAAGTAGTAATTGATGCTAAAGACAATCTACATATTTCATCGGGAACCGCAGGTTATGTCGATTTCAAGGTAGACCCTGTTGGTATGAAATTACCTATTGTATGCTGGATTCATACTCATCCGTTTGGTGCCGCTTATTTTAGTGGTACTGATATTGGGACAGTTTCTATTTGGGAACCACTAATGCACAATGCAGTAGTATTGGGTGGTAGGGGCCATCACGGTATATGGGATAATAAGAACCCTAAACAACTAACTATCTACAAAGAATACAGATTATGGCAAACGCAAAGATGGAGTAGTGAAGAAGAATGAGAATTAGAAGAATAAAAACAGGTCAAAGCACTATGAGAAAATATCAAGAAAGAGCATTGAATACTTCTGAAAGAATGCCTTTACGCATGAGAAGGAAACTTCATTCGCAAAGGCATCCTAACGATAAGAATGAATCTAAAGTTAGAGGTGTGATTAATGGTAAGAAAGGTAATTCCTACAATGACCTAATGGAGTTTCACAAGAATCACATTTGGACTTTCATTGATTCAGATATGAATAAAGGATGGGTTAATATCAACGGTGAAGAAGAATGATTCAATGGTTACTTAGAAAGACAATCAATGGTATGGGTCGAGTTTATGTTATCCTTGATTCATTCCTAAAGAACGAGGGCGGCCCTATCCTCGGAATAGACATTGATGATGATTTTGAAAAGATGAATCGTAAGCAGTTGTGCCGCTATATTGAACATAAGTTTGGTTGGGAGAATGATGAGTTTTGGACTCTTCATTCAACAGACAAAATCAGAGTATGTTGTCAAATAGCAAGGCAGAATAAGTTTGAGGTGAAAAAATGAGAGCAGTAGGAGATTATGTTATTGTAAAAATAGAAGAAACAAAGAGCGAAAGTGGTATCTTAACTAAGGCAACCAATGAAGGTAGAGTGGTTGATTGTCAATGTGACAAGTCACTGAATGGTAAAGTGGTTGCCTTTAATGATAGTAGGGAATATACTAAGAGAAATGAATTACTCTTTATTCCCTATGAGTTTATCTTGGCGGTGGTATGAATGATAGTAAATCGTTGGAAAGAAGTATTAGATGATATTAAAGAAACATACATAAAGTTAGATGGCACTGATAGAAGAGGTGTCTTTGAGATTAAAGATTGGTGTTATAGTGTAGCGGCAATTTTAGTTTTAGCAGAAACCATAGACAAAGGGAGAGATAAAGATGATAATTAATGGAGAAGAAGTAAAGGAAAAACTGAAAGAAGGAATTGATTTGGTAGCAAATACAGTTAAGCCCACATTAGGGCCACAGGCAAAGACGGTAATTCTACAAGGTAATCCTCCCGTTGTGATTAATGACGGAGTTACTATCACTAAGTATGTATCAAGTAATGACCCGTATGTTCAGATGGGAGTACAAATGGTTCAAAACTTAGCAAGCAAAGCACAAGATAATTCCGGTGATGGTACAACAACTGCTTGTATTATTGCTCAAGCACTTGTTGATAATATTCAAAAACAGGAGAATTACAATATCAGAGTCCTTCAGAATGAATTAGAAGAGGCTCAAGAAATTATTGCCGCTTATCTAATAGATAATGCGACTCCTATTCTTGATGATGATATTCTAAATGTTGCTACTATTGCGGCTAATAATGATAATGAGTTAGGTTCTCTAATTCAAGAGGCTATTAGTGCAGTAGGGCGTGACGGCATCATTACGGTTGAAGAATCTAAAACTCATAAAACACAAATAGTTACAAGAAGTGGTTTAGAGTTTGATGAAGGTTATCTAAGTCATATGATGTGTAATGGGGATGATGGTAAAGTAACATTTGATAATCCTGTTATCTTTTCATCTAATCTAAACATTAGGCATTTCCAAGACATACTGCCGTTGTTGGAGTTGTGTGCTAAGAATAAGAAACCGTTAGTAATCATTTGTCGTGGCATGGAAGGCACTGCATTAAGTAATGTAATCATGAATGTGCTTCAAAAGACAATTGAAGTAGCGGTGGTAAAAGCACCAAACTTCGGTGATGCTCAATTGGATGAGTTAGACGACATCGTAACTGTTTGTGGTGGAAAGATGTTTAATGAGGAAAGCAAGGACGACCCATCAATGACAACATTAGATGAGTTAGGCACTGCTGATAAAGTAATTATTTCCAAAGATAATACAGTTATCATTGGCGGCGGTAATGCTGGTTCTGATTCTAAGCAAAACAAAGTGCTATCCTTGAAAGAGTTGTACGAATCATCAGATGACAAGTTTGACAAGATGCGATACAAAAAGCGTATTGCAAGATTGAATGGCGGTATTGCTACTATTCAAGTTGGCGCATCTTCACAAATGGAAATGCGTGAAACCAAAGAAAGACTTGACGATGCCCTTAATGCTACTAAAGCGGCACTTGATGAGGGTATTGTAATCGGTGGCGGTAAAGCACTTCTTAATGCAAGAAACTATTTAGATGTAGCAAAGAAAGGACAACATATTGTTTATGATTCACTTCAAGCACCACTTGAGGTATTATGTGATAATAGTAGTATCTATTATGCTGACATCATTCATAGGCTAAAGGAGAATGAATCCCTTAATGCAATGACCGGTGAAGTAGGGGATATGTTTGAATTGGGTATTGTAGACCCTGTAAAGGTAACAAGGAACAGTTTCCTTGCGGCTATGTCAATAGCAAAACTTTTCCTAACTACTGAAGTAGCAGTTTTGAGAGAGGAATAGATATGTTTGATGATAAGACAATTGTAAGAATGACTATTGTTTATGAAGATGGTTCTATGACTATTTTAACTAAGAATGATGATGGGACTTTAGCAGTACAAAGGAGAGAAAAGTAATGAAGAAAAGAGCCGTAACTGTGACTTTACCTGCCCCACATGCGGCAGAAGTTAAATGTCCTATTTGTGAAGGAAACAGGTGCCATGTCTGTAAAATGACGGGCAAATTATCTATTCAAGTGGCACCTAAGATACCTATTCAAAGAGCGCATATCATCAAGTATGTTGTAGAGAATATACATGATGTTGCTAATGAAGTGACTAAGACATACGGTTTAGTACCTGAAGTAAATACTATTGAAGTAATCGAAATAAATGGAGGCCAATATGAAATAGTGCAAGTATCATCTTTAGGTGGTGCTTGTTGGGTGGTGAATCGTTTAGATGAATTAGATACTCCAAGATACTTTACTTCAAGAAAAGAATTGACTAAGTTTAAGGAGGGATGGTTCAGTGAGTGATTTTGAAATTAAAGGACGGATTGTTAGAAATACTACTGATGAGGTTCTAATTAAAAGAGGAACCTATTGGAATATAGAAGTCATTGACATTAGATGGCATAAGAATGACAAACCAACAAAAGGTATTCGTTTGAATATAGAAGAAGCGAGGAACCTTATGAATATACTAAAGAGGGAATTAGAATGAGAATAAGTGAAGTACAAATGAAAAAGAGCGTAAGAAAAGCGAATGAATGGCGGCAGTATGAAATGGGTGCTTTAGGAAGGCATCGTAAGAGAACATCTGAATTGATAGACTTATGGGCTTCTTTTGTTGAATTGAGCATGGAAGTACCTGCAAGGCATGGTAGGGGTTCAAGAGTAACAAAAGAACATATTGAGATATGTTGGAATAAGTTTCAGAATATCATATTGAAGGCCATGTTAGAATTACCAAATGGAGATGAAGAAGAATGAACCTAAATAAGATATTTTTAGATGTAACAAATGATAAAAGATTTGTTGAATGGGCAAAAGCCATGAAAAAGAAAATTAAGAACAACCCTGCTGCATTGGGCCATTTCGAGAGCAATTATGTAGTAGTTAGAAACGGTATGTTTCTACCAAGAGCATCATTTGTGATGTATTGGGAAATGTACCAAAGTGATAACTTAGCAAGAATGGCACCAGCCATTACACAGGCTTCTATGATTCATATGTTACATCGTTTGATGGAACAGAATAAAAATGAAGAAGCCTCTTTAATTCAAACTATGATGATTAACTTTGTTAGGTTAATGAATAGTATAGAGCAAGGGGCTGTACCTGATGAAGAAGAGTGAATGGAATAGACTCGCAAACCACTTGTGGAAACATGCGGTCAAATTAGAAGGTGGTAAAATGGGTCTTCTAATTAAAGAATTAGTAATTAAATGTAATATGAATATGGAGATGATTGAAAATGACAATGAAGAGTTTAGCAAGATTATTGGAGTCCACAGACGGACTAACACCAACACAACAAGTAGCGAGAATTACAACGGAACTGATACACTTTCAAGATAAGCGTAGCCTATTTGCTATCTTATCACAAGAGTTTCCGTCAAATAATATTGGATTAGCGAAGGCTAAGAAATGGATTAGCCATATCTATAATATCCATGATGATGAGTTAGACATGGCTTGTTCAGCACATGACGATTTAGGAGAAGCAGTGTATTATTTAGATTCCTCCGCAGAGAATAAGGAGGAAATTACATTGCAAGGTGTGTTAGGGCTACTTTCTATGGATTGCAGTGGGATTGACTCTAATTCATTTAATATTATTAGACATGCCTTTCTCAATATGGGTGCTTTAGAGTGCAAGTGGTTTATTCGATATTGGTTGAGAACACCTAGAAACGGAATTAATGAAGGAGTAGTAAAAAAGATACTAGCAAAAGCATACGACAAAAAGTTAGCAGATGTAAAAAAACATTGCAACTTTAATTCTATTTCTAATGTATCTATGTATTATGAAACTAATTCAGAACCACCAATGAATCTTGAACATGGTTCGTTTGTTGCGCCTATGTTAGCAAAAGAAGTACCTATGAATAAGTGGCCTACAAATAGAATTGTAGATTACAAATACGATGGTAACAGGTATCAGATTCACAAAGAAGGAGATAGTGTAATCATCTTTAATCGCAAAGGGAATATAGTTACTCCACAGTTTCAAGATGTTGTTGAACAGGTTAGAAAATATGATGTTCACACTTGTATTCTTGATGGAGAAATATATCCTATCAATGAAGATGGTTCCCCTGCTGAACATAAACTAATGGCGACAAGAGTACACTCTAAAAACCATGAAGAAGCAAGGGAGAAAGTAAAGGTCAAATGGGTTATATTTGATTGTCTAAAGTTTGGTAAAGACACTATTATGGATTTACCTTATTCTGATAGAGTAATAGCAATCAAGACATTACCAGACCAAGCACATAGAATGGCCGAAGGCGGAGATACTTTAGCGTTTTACAATAGAGCAATCAATGATGGCTTTGAGGGTATTATAGTTAAGGATGCTTCTTTACCTTATGAAGCAGGTAAAAGAAGTCTTGGTTGGGCTAAGTATAAGCCGCCAAGAATAAACTTAGATGTAGTCATTCTAAATGCTAAATATGGCGAAGGCAAAAGAGCAAATGTATTCGGTTCTTATGGAATAGGAGTAAGGACTGAAGATAGAGGCTATGTTAATTTAGGTTCTATTGGCAGTGGCTTTAGTGATTCACAATTAGTTAGATTAACTAATGAATTGAGAAGACAGGTTGATAGTCACAAAGATGGAGTATTCTATTTCCTACCAAGAGTAGTTTTAGAAGTAACTGCTGATTTAATTACACAAGATGCACAAGGGAATTGGGGATTAAGATTCCCAAGACTTGTTCGCATTCGTGATGATAAGTTTGTAGCAGACATAAATACATTAGAAGATGTAATGGAGATGATATAATGAAAGAACACGGAACACCAGAATTAGGATATATTGAAGATTCAAAAGGTAATGTTTTCAAGATTAAAGACTTGAATAAAAAGCAAACTGCGAAACTGATAGGTGAGTATAAAAAAAGAGGTAGAATTAGTATTTCTAAAATGAGAGCATTGTATCACCAACTCTACAACATAGAGGCAAGGACTATGCCAAAGTATGCTGAAATGCGCCGTCTTGAAATAATGAAGAAAATCACCAAAGAGTTAGGTATGGTTATTGATGAAAATGTGCAGAATCATTTCAAGAAGTTAGATGATATAACGGAGCAATACGAAAAGGTTACTCGGCATCAGTTAGTTGTCAATATGGCTATTCTTCAATTAGTGAATGGTGCTGAAAAAGGTGTAATTATTCAGTTATTGAAACAATGTTTATTAGATGATTGGAATATTACGGGTGATGAATCTTGATTAAGAAAGGCGCATTAACAGTGATGGATTATCAGACATATACTTGTGTTGATATTAAGGATGGATATGCTTATTTGAAAAATGTATTACATGAACAGGGTAGACCTAAAAAAGTCAAGTTAGCGTTAGTGCCTTATTTTGATGATGAAGGGGTTTTCCATGTTCCCGAACAACCAAAGATAAAGAAGAATTATTCAAGAATCCATCTTAATCAATTGGTTAGAGCAACAACTGATATGCCGATAAGCAGAACCTTCTCAGCACTGTTGCACGAATGGATAGAATCGTCTATTTCTGATATGGTCGCATGGGCTGAAGAGAATGCAAAAGAACGCAATCACAAGAAGATTTCAGCGCAACATTTGTATTGGTGGCAGTTAGGACAACAACAAGACCCTAACGGTTTGTGGCCGATGCAAGAGGACTATGTTAAGGAAAGGTGATTCTGTGCTTCAAGATTCTCATGTTCAAGAATGGATTAGAGATTATGGAGAAGTGACATCGTATTCTTTCATCGTATATGGCCCTCTTGAAGATACTGATTTAGTTATGATTCAACAGGGTTTATCTCTAAGATTGTTGCATAGAGGCGAAGATGCAAACATGCTATTCATCGAAGAGAAAGTCACTGAAGAATTAGCGAATGCTTTAGGTATATTTAGGGGAATACAAGTTAATCTTGTTTTTCGTGGAGATAATACAAACCTGCATGATTTGATTGTTGATACGGTTTCAGAAGGTTTAGACTATTTGAAATTAAAACACAGATTTGTTGGTGGAGTAGTGAGGGATGAGTATGTATAGTAAAGATATGCTCATAGGCATTCTTCTTGCTTCAGCAAGACCCGAAATACAAATTATTAGAGATGATAATTCTAACATAGGATATAGAGTTAGATTGAAAGTTATTATCCGAGGAAGAGAAAACTTTCTCAAAGCGATTAAAAGAAGCCTACTTCAGCATGAAATAACTTCTTCACTTGCCTTAAAAGAATCAAAGGCAAGACCAAAACCAATTCTTAGAATTGGTGGAATTAAAAATATTTACAAACTAAATGGTCTAATTGATATAGGCATTTGGGATAGAAACAATCTATGGCCGGAGTTTAGAGAAGCCATAGGTATAGTTTCAAATGGAGAGCATCTAACTTTGGAGGGGTTAGAGAATCTTTTCGCAATCAAGGGATTGATATAATGGGAATGACTAATTTGAATAAAAAAAGACCAATACTAATAACAGGAAAAACAGGAACCGGAAAGACAACAAAAGCAAAGGAAACATTACCTAATGCTTTGGTAGTGTATGCTGATGAAATGAATATACAGGACTTAGGTTCTCATCCTAAAGAGGATGGTATCATAATAGAAGATGCTCATTACAAAGCAAAGACAGATTCTATTTTGAATGTTATTAGAAGATATAAGGGCGACATCATTCTTACTTCTTTGAATGAAAAAGATGTTCCTAAGCAAATTAAGAATATGTGTCAGATTAAAAGAGCCGGTTCTCATAACTATCTCTTTGAGTCTATTAGGGAAATGGCACCGCATAGTGCCGAGCCATTTTCCTTAGACAAAGATACCTATTCATTGGTTAGTATGTTTCTAAAAGAAACTGATAGAGAGTTGGTTTGTGAGTTGTTAAAACATAACAAACCATCAGATACACAAATACTTTCATGGATTGCTGAAAACATTCACCCGAATAAGATTCTATTTATTGACGGTGTTGTTAAGCGAAGATGGAGTCAAGACTACTTCTATGAATTGCTTGCGTTTTGTCATAGTGGTAATGTTCGTGGTAGAGTAAATATGCCGAAGCGTGGTTCTTATTCTAAAATACCAAGCCTTCTTAGAAGAATAGGTATTAGAAATGCAGACAAAAGAATCTTCCTTCAATTAAAGCAAGACGATGAGTTTGTAAAATACGCCAAAACCAAATACAATAATTCTGATTGTAGGATTCTAATGTTAGGTGAAAAGAAGCGTAGGAAGAAAACAGAACCGATTAAAGTAAAAATAAACAGGTTGAGTGATTATTATGATTGATACACAAAGAATGTTGATAGAGTTATTTGATATTGATTTGGTGACAACAAAGCATATCTGCACTATTACAACAAGACCAAAAAACTTCATGATGATGAAGTTTTGGGAGAATGATATATCTGAACCAAGATTTATTGTAATGCAATCTTTGATAGATGCTGGATTATATCAACATTTTTTTGATGTAATTACTATATGGAATACTGAAGATAGAAGGATTCGTGCAAATGAAAATAGAAGAATAAGGAGAAATAAAAATGTTATGGACTGAAAAATATAGACCTAAAACACTGCGAGATATTAAGGGGCAAGAAGCCTTTGTAATGGATGCAGAAGTTTGGGTAGAAGAAAGAAATATGCCTAATGTATTGCTTTATGGTAATGCAGGTACAGGTAAGACAGGCGCAGGTTTAGCGTTAGCAAGAAGTATTCTTGGTGAAGGTGCTAAGGACAATTTTGTAGAAGTAAATGCTTCTGATGATAGACGATTAGAAGTGATAAGGACTACAATCAAAACCGTAGCACAAAGCGGCACAATAGGAAATGTACCATTTAGAATATGTCTGTTAGATGAGATGGATGGTATGACGAAAGATGCACAAAACGCACTGAAAAGAATTATGGAAAGATACTCAAGCAACATACGATTTATCATTACTTGTAATGACAAAAGTAAGATTATTCATCCACTGCAAAGTCGTTGTGCTAACTATCATTTCAAGCCACTTTCAAATGAAGTTATCTTAGATGTAATCAAGGAAATACTTCAAAATGAAAAGGTTGAAGTTTTTAGTGATGAGGACTTGACTCGGCTTATATATTCATTAGACGGTGATATGCGTAGAGCGATTACGGAAATACAGGCCGCTAAATCATCGGGGTATTCACTATCAAAACAAATAGAATCGTCACTACAAGAATATAATAAAATACTAATGCTAATACTTGATAAAAAACCAAATGAATCTCTTAACCAACTTCATAATTTAATTTATGAAGGTCGTAATGTAAAGGAGATTTGTTTAGGACTTCACAATGCAGTAATTAATTCAGAAGGATTAGATAATCTGTTAAAATTCAAACTACTAAGAACAATAGGAGAAAGCGAATGGCGTTCCACTACCATGACACCAAAGGTATTACTATCTTGGATGGTAGGTCAATTAATTTAAGAAAAAATAATGAGGGAAAAATATGAACGAAGAAATGAAAAATGAAATAGAGAAATCTGCACAGTATATCAATATGAGCGTTGAAGATGCGACTGCTAAGTTTAATGATATTTGTGCTGAAAATGGTATAGAAACAAATGACCCATTGGCTAAGGGACTTTGGCGTAACTATGTTGCACAAGTCAGAAGAACCAACAAGCCAAATGCAGGTTCAAGTGGAGGTAATTCACTTGTAAAGCCGGTATTCGGGTTCTTTGTATCTTTAGAAGAACCGAGAGATATGATGTCTTGGAATAGAAATAAGGCCAAAGAAGAGTATTACAGAGATGCTGATAATGCTTTGCAAGAAGGAATTATTGCTAATGCTGAAGAGAATGCTACCGGTTGGCAAATTACCCGTTACTACAAGGGTGAAATGCAACAAAAGCAAGTAACAGAAAGACCTGCTACTGCTGAAGAAATGGATGATGGAGTATGGATTATTCCTTTGGATAGTACAGAAAGATACCAAAATGGCGGTGAAAACCGTAACTTTGGAAAACCACTTCCTTTGCAACAATTCAGAAGAAGCGGTGTATTCTTTGGTAGCGTCGAAGGTGGAGAAATGAAGAAGTATAACTTCTCATATAAGAATCAAGGTGGAGTAGACTTTACTCCCGATACTTATGACTTTGTTCACTTTAGAGGTATTCCGAGTGATGATGGCAACAACATCTATGGTATGACTGATGTAACTAAGTCTACATTGATTAGAAATGCTGAATTGAATCCAGATAATTCTGATTATAGAAACATGGAAATGTTTGACTTTGAAGAATGTCTTGCTAACAATTTCAGTAACCATTTGGTGCCACTTGTTGAAATTGACAGGGCACACATTACAAGACAAACACTTCCAACTTCTGAAAGATTTGTTATTACAGATGGAACAGTTTGTAATATGAATATGATGCCGACTAAGAACGGCAACCGTATTTTGAACATTACTGATTTGAATGCAGAGTTTGATTATGACAATGATACGAACATGACTACTTGTTGGGTTCCATCTAATGTTGAATTGGACTTTGGTATCGGTTCATCAGTTATTGTGATTGGTAGAACATCACAAAGAATTACTGAAGAAGGGCCGGAACCTGTAACCATTAATGTTTCAGGACTTTATGTTACTGAAAAGCGTGGTTCACCGGTTGAAGTATCTCAACCAATTGAAGAGGATTTTGATTGGTTTTGAAGTAAAACTCCCGCTAATCCCCCCAAGAAATGTCGTAGTCTTTAGTGTTTGACTTTATGAGGTGGGTATGATGAGTTGGCGACATTACATAATTCATGTCGGGATTAGGACATTGCAAGGTAAATGTGACTTGTGGAGAAATTGACATTCAAATGGGTGCAAAGCCCTAATTAGATTTAAGAGGAATAAAGATGAATGGAATTATAGAGAATAGATTTCTTCTCAAGGGTGGAAGTTACATTGTTGATTTAATCAATGTAGACTTTCTAACTTGGAAAGAAAACGCAACTGAATATGGAACATATTGGTTGAAGATGCACATTGGTTCTAAAGAAGCAAGATATGTGTGTTCACTTGAAGAATTAAAAATGATAGTAGAAGAATGGACAAGGGTTCATGGAAATAAAATAGAAATAGATATAGAAGAATTAGGTGAAGAAAATGAGTTTGACGAGTAAGCAAGGACAAGCAAATAGTATGAGTTTTGGTAAAGCACAAGAAGATTTTAACAATAAGTTTCAGCAGATGATGGCTGAAAAGCGAAAGCAAGTTAATTCAAGATTGGTGTTAGGTGTTTGGGGCCACCCAAAAACAGGAAAGACGGGTATCGCTTTAGATTTTCCCGATAGACCAATTTATGTTTTAGATTGGGATAAGGGTGTTGAATCAACATGGCGTGAACATCACGAAGCAACTGAGCGAATACAGGTGTATTGTCCTATTGAAATGAATAAAGACAATGTAATTGATATAACAAAAAGCGAGGATAATTCGCATATGTTTATCAAGTATGTTAGGTCTAAGATTGAAGAAGGAGAAAAGCCTGTATTTGTGCTGGATGGCGTTGATACTTGGCTCGACTCTTGTATTCTAAAAATTAATCCTAACCCGACTTTAGTTACAAAGGTTATGCCGTATCAATATGGTGCAAGGAACAAGACTTTCTATCACCTATTGGATTCAATATACCTTCTTGATTGTGATGTAATTTATATTACTCACGAAACAGAAAAGTATCAAGACGGTTCTCCTGTTGGTATGATTGCCAATTGGAAAGATTGGGGCGGTAAATTGGAACAGGAGATTCACTGCTCAAGAAAGAAGGTAAAAGGTGAAATGCACTATTTGGCTGAATTAGTCGGTAGTCGCACTAATGGTAATTTAGTCGGCACTACTTGGACTATTAGACAAGGTACGCCACCTAACATTACTTGGAATGGTATTAAAGAATTAAGAGAGGGAACAATATGAATATGAGTTTTAATGTAGCACCAAAGGTATTGACAAAAGCATTAGAGGACATACAAGGTAAAGGTATGTATTTGGGAGACAAAGGATTTTCCAATTCTAAACTTAGCCCGTATGTATATATGGAATTAGAAGGTAATGATTTAACATTATGGAATGGAGATACTACCTGTGGACTTAAATTAAGTCTTGAAGTAGAAGGACATAGTAATGGTTCATTTACAGGCAGTGCAGAAACTATCGTACCTTATCTAAAGAAGTTTAGTGGTGATTCAATATCAGTAGCATATGAGGATTGTTTGCATGTTGGTAGCGGTTATAAAACCGCCACTATACCTGCGGCGGTTCAGCATCCTAACATTGATGCAATAACAAGAATTAGGCAGATGATTAAAGGCATAGAGTTTGAAACTGTTCCTCGAACAATTCCTGATTTTGGTTCTAAGTCCTTTGAGGGGGCTTTTCAACTAACATCAGAAGTATTTGATGATGCAATTAGCGGTTGTGAATTAGTCAAGAGTGGAGTTTATCTTTTAGATTATTTCCCGCCGGATGAAGAAAAAGGACTTCAATGTGCATTGCAAGTTGATAGTAATAACGGTACTGCTAACAGTTTTTGTCAATCAATTAGGCCTCTTCATGGCTTAGGAGAACCTGCTACATTGCAATATAGTGGGCCACTTCATAAGTTTTTCAAAGACCAGCCTTTGATTAATTTCTATGTTAAGGATGATTTTCCGCTATTGATTGTGGGTCATTCTAAGGTGGCAGTTAAAGCACCTTATACAAGGGGAGATTGAATTGATAATCAGTAGATGTTTAGATGGCAAACATATATACAAATCATGGAGAGAGAACGGTGAAAAGAAGTTTGAATTAATTCCTTTCAGACCGTACTTTTTTGTTAATAACAGTGAAACTGAACATCGTACCTATGCACCTAACAAATACATTGAGCGTGAGTTTGAGTATGAAACAGGTGATTGGGTAAATATAGATGGTGAACGATTGAAGAAGGTTTATGTTGAAAACTCCTTTGATATTAGAAAAGCAAAATCTAAGTTTTCTAAGACTTATGAGGCTGATGTACCATATACATTCAGATACGCAGTAGATGAAATACACGAAATGCCGGAGTATAAAATGCGTAAATGGTATTGGGATATGGAATGGCAACAAGGCGGAGAACACCATAATGAAATTACTACTATTGTAATGTATGATAATTATGATGAGAAGTATTACCAATGGATTTGGTTTCCTAATGGAAAATCTAACGGATTCTCCACTTTACAATATAAACAAATGTATGCTTTTAATTCTGAAAAAGAAATGCTTGAACATTTCATTAATACTATGATAGACAAAGACCCTGACATGCTAATTGCTTGGTTCGGTAACTTTGCAGATATACCTAAACTTCTTGAAAGATGTTGTGCGTTAGGAATTAACCCTAATAGAATGTCACCGATTAACCGTGTAGATGGTCTAAAAAAGACTAAGGATGGCTACAAATACAATAGAGGTGAAAAAGGATTCTCGCCAATAGAACAGCCCATAGGGGGTCGCATAACCCTCTCATTAGACATGGCTTTTGAAAGACAATGGAATGACTCGCAAAGAGGAACATTGCCTTCTCTATCTTTGGATTATGTATCTGAATCTTTACTTAATAAGAAGAAGTTAGTTTCAGAAAAGTTTCCTGACCCTAACGAGTTTTACCGTAGAGGTTGGTTAGAAGATTCAGAAACTTATTCACAGTATGCTCTAAAAGATGTAGAATTGATTGTTGAAATAGATGAAACTAATTATTGTAGTGAAGCGATTATTGCTCTACAACGATTATTGAAAGCACCATTTGATGCTTGTTTCTATGCTTCGCATATGGGTAGTATTTACTTTATGAGAAATGCCTATTGGAAAGCACCAACAGGAAACAAAAATGAGAAGAAGCAATCATATCAAGGGGCTATGATTTATGACCCGTTAAGTGAAGATACAAACGGGCTACATCTTAATGTAGCCGCTTTTGATTTTGCTGGCCTATATCCTTCAATGATGATTGCAAGGAATATTAGTTGGGAAACCATTTCAGACAAACCAACAGAGTTTGCAGTAAATATCTTAACACCAAGAGATTTCAGCGAGCCTGTGGCAGAAGATATGGTTTATTTCAAGACTGATAAATTAGGCGTTTTGCCAAGAGCAGTATTAGAATTGAAGGAGTTAAGAAACTCTTACAAGAGCAATATGAAGAATGCTCAAACTGAAGATGAGTTTAGAAAATGGTATAATAACCAAATGGCAGTAAAAAGGCTATCTGCATCTTTTTATGGCATTATCGGATATACCGGCTTTAGTTGGGCTAATCCTAAATTAGCGGCTTCTATTACTGCAAGTGCTAGAGAAGCAATCAGATTAGCCGCATTTAAGGCAAAGGAGATGAAAATATGAAATGTCGCCTTTGTCAAAGAGAAGTGGGTGTATTACACCCTATACAAAATGCTTGTGCAAATTGTTGTAGAAAAATTAAATATATGGAAAGGAGGAAAAAAAATGAAATGTCCCAATTGCGAAGAAGGTAAAATGAAAATGAAATCCCACAGAAAAGTAACGAATCTCTACTCTAAGTTTATCAATGACAAAGGAGTATTAGAATGTGATTCTTGCGGATATAGGGAGGTGTTTGATTGAAACACAGTCATAGATGGATTATGAAAATAGCGGAAGAATGCGAAGAACCATTTACTGCAAGTGGTATGCGTGAAATGCTAATTCAAAAACATGGAACGAGACAACCCTGTACTTCTTCAATAGGAGTATTTCTGAAAAGAACATTTCATGTCGTTGGTAAAAGAAGCGATGTTAATTTGTATAAGGGGAGAAAATAATGATGACTAAATATGTAACAGTCAAGGTATCTTATGATACCGAAGAAACTTGGGAAACTACCTTGCAAGAAGTAAAGGAGTTATTTCAAATGATGAACAACTTAAAGCGTCACGCTATCATTGTAGACATAGAGCAAGGTGCTAATTATGATGATGGACAAGACGAATGAGTTATTAGAAGAACTGCTGGCTATGATAGCAAAATCAAATAGGATATTAATGATGGTAAATATCGTGAACATAGCAACCATCCTAACAATAGTAACGGTGATATTATGAATAGATATGAATTAGATAAATTAAATGAAGAAATCAAAAGACTGACTATGGAGAATGAGGGTCTTGCTAATAGAATAGATAAATTGGATGAGAAGATTGAAAAACTGCAAAATACAATCGAGAGATTGGAAATAGAGTTGGATAGGCAATATAATGAGGATTCGCAAACATACAATGTAGCAAAAGCAGTACATGAATTACAAAGCGACCTACAAAAGTTGCATCCTGAATTAACATTCAATAATCTAATATACGCACCCGATAAGGTGGGCGGAGTATGAAAGTAGTTTATGGGCATACAGACTCAATCTATGTTCAGATTGATTCAGTTGAAAAGGCTCAAACTGCTATCAAAGAAATAGAAGCAAGTGTTAGAGAACATTTTCCTAATGTATTAGGTTTAGACGAACACCCTGTCGTTTTGGAGTTTGAAAAATACTTCTCAGCATTAGGTGTTGGTACTACAAAAAATCGCAATGCTGGTTTAGTATCATGGGATGATGGAGAGTGGCTGGATGAACAAAAGTTCACTATGACAGGTTTTACTGCTAAAAGAGTTAGTGAAACTAAATTAGCAAAAGATGTTCAAACTACTGCTTTGAAGATGTGGGTTCAGCAGAAATCTAAAGAAGAAATCAATAGGTATCTGCACGATACTTATGTTTCTGTATTAGAAGGTAAAATAGATATTGAATCCATTATCAAAAGAGCAAGACTAAGAAGCAATCGTTTGACTGTTAAGTGTCCCGATTGCGGATTAAAACATCACATCAAAGAGCCTATCAAATGGTGCAAAAAATGTGGCACAGAAGGTAAATTATTTGTTACCTTAGAAAACAAAAAACCTTCTCTTGGTGAAGGTATTGCAGGTATGCTTTATGCTTGGGAACATACTAATGTGGAGTTTGATGATTCCTATTTATTTCTAAAAGCAAAGCATTTGCATAAAACATATACTCATCCATTAACAGGAGAGAAGAGAAATGCAGAATATGTTTCCGGCACAACCTACGCAGATTTCAAGGGTTATGTACCCGATTGGAAGCACTACGCCGAACAGGTAGTAGAGAAGGCAAAGCCTATTTACAAGGCTATGGAGTGGGATTTGTCAAGCATAAGAACCGGTAAAATACAGAAAAACTTAGACGATTGGTGGTAATATGAATATAGATGAAAAATATAATGCGGTAATTTCTTCAATGCAAGATTTTACTTATGACTTTAAGCCCGAAAACTTTGACGACCCAAGCAAACCTATACTGAAAATAACTAAATCTTCATTAGGTTCTTTTGATTGGTGTCCTAAAAAGTACGATTTCTCTTACATACAAAGACTTCCTCAAGACCAAACAGACGCAATGTTGAAGGGAACGGTTTGTCACAATGCAAGAGAAAACTTTTTTAATGAGTTTGATATTAAGAAAGCAGAATCAATGAACAGTACAGAAATCTATGAGTATTGTCAAAGCCTTCATCCTATTGATGATTACTTAGACATATACATCACAATGTCAGCCTTTGAAGCGGAGAGATTTATTGAAGCAAGGGCGGAAAACAAACTGCATGAATATCTACCTGTTTGTAATGAAGGCAAGTTTGATGCAGAAATTGTTATTGATAAAGATACAAACCCTAAGTTTCCTCTAAAGAGAGATTACAAAATACACATTCAAGGTATTATTGATAGAATCTTTGAGGAAAATGGCGGGTATATTCCTTTTGAGTATAAGACAGGTGCTTGGAAAGACTACAAAGCAACAAGTATGAGAAAGGAAATGGCTTTCTATCAATTACTTATTGAAAATGCTGAAGATGAAGTGTTGATTAAAAACGGATTAGACCCTAATAAGAAAGTAACTCATTGGGGTTGGTACTATCCTGTATCTAATTATGTCTTTTCTCAAGAAGTAAAGAAAAGAACAATGACTTCTGTAATGAATAACATTGCTAAGTTGATTTGGTCTTATGAAAACTCGCATTTCCCTGCGAAGTTTTTCTATAAGACTTGTTCACATTGTTCTTATTTCGGCATTTGTGATGCCGCACAAACTGATACATGGTTGTGATTGAATGGTTAAAGGAATGTTTGAGGGATTTGTCCCGTATGAAGGTGATGATTTAATAGAAAGAGTAATACATAATATAGATTGGGAACTCACTTACTTAAAAAATAATAATATGACACCTAAACAAAGTCTATTAGATGCTAGAGAACACTTAGTAAAGGCTTTAGAAATATTAAACGAAGGTGGTGACTATTAATGAAATGTAAATTATGTAAAGAAGAAATAGAAGGTCACGGTCATATGCTAACAAAAGGGAATGGTGAATGGTATTGTTGTGATGCTTGTAATTACACAATAGTATTACCTGCAAGATTAAAGGGGGTTCACTATTGAATGAAGATATGATAAAGGAAAAAGTCCTTGCGAGAGATTGGACTTTTACAGAGATTTCTAACCTAAAAGATACTATCAATAAACTTTGTAACGAAATCTATTCGGAGTCAAAACTAATTGAAAGATTTGATTTGGTTAGGGAAGTAAGAATAAACGAAAACTTCGTAGGCCATACATTTGAAGATGTAATGAGAGAAGCAATACATACTAAACTATCCGGTGAAATAGCCGGTGTCATAAGGAATATGTTAAACAATGCAACAGTTAATTTTGGAGGTAAAAATAATGAAATATCCGAGGGAAGTTTGGGCGGGGAGTCACATAAAGAACGCCCCGCAAATGAAAAGAAGAGTAGTCTTATCGAGGAATGAATATGCTAAGTTTGTTAATGCTCAAAATAATAGGACAAATGTTTATACAACCGTTTATGACTTTGAACATTTTTCGGAAACGGCAAAGATAGAATCATCAGTTATTCTCGATAGAATCTTTTTAGATTTTGACGGGCATGATAATGATTTAGAAATGGCTTGGAGAGATTTGAAAATGATAATGCAAAAGGTTATTGATAACGATTGGAAACATACAATGTTTTTTTCCGGCAGGGGTTTTCATTTATTCCTATTTGGTGAAAGAACCGATAACATTAGAGATATTCAATCTTTCTTTAGGGAAATGAAAAAAGTCCTCAAGGAAAACTTCGGCGGAAAGAATACTTTAGACGATAGAGTTGGACAACCAACAAGATTGAGAAGGGTTCCTAATACAGTTAATATGTCATCTTCTGATAATGAAGGTAATCCATATTATTGTATTCCACTAACTAAGAATGACCTTTCTTTCAATCTTGAGCATATTCTTTCATTAGCATCAGAACCACGCCATTTACCGTTCCAAATGGGCGGTAATAACTTGGTAGTTTTTCCGAAAGCCCCTCCTATTGATACTGTGGGGGGTGAAATCAGTGTCCCAAAATACACCGGTAAATTACCTATATTGCCGTGTTTGCATAGTGCTATTATGACGGAGAATCCTTCGCATATGGCGAGAGCATACCTTGTTTCTTGGTACAGAGATTTACTGACGGGGAGGCAACCTATCAATTCTTTGAAGGAAAAACAAGAAGTCTTGGATTTGATTGTTGCTGAAATCAAACAGTTAGTAGAATCTAATGATGAGATATGGTTAGATTGGGATGAGGGAACTACAAGAAAACATGCAAAGTTTACTGTATTTGGTAATTATAAAACTCCTTTTTGTGATAAATTAATTTCTGATGGTTATTGTGTAGGAAAGTGCTGGCGTTATCCAGACTATATAGGTGAGTAATATGTTAATAATAGATAGTAGAGAAAAACAAGGTTCTAAGTTAGTGCGCTTGGTTGAATTAAAGTGTAAGAGTTTAGGAATAAAGACAGAAAAGAAATGGCTTGAAATTGGCGACTATGTTTTTGATGATGTTTGTTTTGAAGCAAAATCATCAACAGACTTTTTGGGTTCAGTTATGAGTAAAAGAATATGGACTCAAATAGATAACATGGATAGGCACTACAAAACTAACATTGTAATTATTTACGGTTCATTAGAAGAAGCAATTTATAATATAAAAGAATACGGTAAATCTAACATTCAAGAACCTGCAAGAACAATGATGTTGAATAATAAGTTTTTAGGAGGAATAGGAAGAATTACATTAGATACTGATGTAAAAGCATTTTGGGTTCCTTCAGAAGAAGAAGCGGCTTTAATAATAAGTAGCATATGCAAAATGAAACCTATTGTTAGAGATGTAATTAGACCTGAAGTATTCAAGAGAGTTACTACTGATGATTTAAGATTAGATGTACTAACAAGTATTAAGGGAGTTTCATATAAGAAAGCAAAGGCTCTAATCAAAGAGTATGGTTGCATTATGGAAATAGGAGAACAAAAAGTCCATGAATTGTGTCACATGGATGGAATAGGCGAAAAGACCGCCAAAAGAATATTAGACACATTAAACAGTGAGGACAAGGTGAAAATATGAATGAAGAAATGAGAACCTCTCAAATGTATGAGGGAGAAGATGAAGAAAAGTATATGGAAATATACGAAGAAAATACTCAAGCGTTTGCTGGTACATTACCGAGAATCGTACAAGAGTTTCAGAAAGATGCAGTGAATGTAGCGCATTATAATGAAATACCTGCGGCAGTATCGTATTTTGTTATATTGGGGCAAATCTGTAAAGACTACATTAAGATACCTAATGGTTTCAGTATTGAAGATTCAAGAATACATTTCTGTCAAATACAGACTTCCGGTACGGGTAAATCTACATTGTATAATTTTGTAGGGCCGGTAGCAAAAAGTGTATTCAAAAAGATTAATGATACAAATAGCCATCCATTAGCAGAATTAATTCCTCCTGAGTTTGAAGGTGATTTTGTTCCTAAGAAACCAAAAGATTTCAATGTGTTTTCTACTACTCTTTATACAGATGCGGCATTAATAGGGCACTATAAAGAAGAATTAGATAGAGGCGAAGATAGTGAAACTAAAGGTGAGTTTAGGCAAAAAAGGGTTGCTGGTGAATTAGAAGGCAGTGGTTTAGCGCATTGGGATGAGTTTGAATATTCTGGTGTATTTAAGGAAAGCCAACACAAACAAGATGCTATTGTTATGCTTAATACTTTTATGAATACATTACATGGTGAAAATTGGGTTGTATCTAAAAAGTTGAAAGAAGGCGATACAATGATGTGTTTTTGTGAGCGTTCTGTTTTGGCTATGACATATCCTCCACATAAGTTAGAATCAGTAATGACAGAAAAGGGCGTTCTTCAAAGAATGTTATTGTTTATTTGGGATGTTCCGCATTTTATTCAAGATAAGATGAGAAGAAAACAAATCTCTTATGCTGGTAAGATTGTAGATATTGACATGCCTATTGATAAACACGCTAATGCTTTATTTAAGATATACTGTATGGTTAAGGAAAGATGGGAAGAAGTAGAGAAAGACGGACTTAAAGTGATGAAGTTTTCACCGGAGTTTAATGATGTATTGGAGTTTGAATATGAGGGTATGGAAGCATATATTCAATCAGCATCTCCCGAAGTTAGAAAGATTGCATCTAATTTTACTACCCGTTTATTGAAAATACTATTCAAAATGTCTGTTCTTTGCAGTGTCGCCCAAAGCCGTTCTATTACCAACAAGCAAGACCGCTTCTTGGTTACGGGGTATAATGTACGGCAAGCGGCCTCTATCGTGCGACAGTGTTATATGACATTGGTAGATTGGTTGGAACGAAGCCTAAGAGTAAGGCGTAGAAGCATGGCTGAAAAGAATCAAGAATCAGCATTTCTCAAAGTATTCACAGAAATGGATAAAGATGAAGAAGGTTATGTTAGTAAGAAATTATTCTTAGATACTCTTATGGATAAACTTGGACTAAAAAAGGCAAGGATTTATGTTTTATGGAATGAAAATGAACATCACTTTGAAACAGATAAACAAGGTCGTTCAGTATTTATTAGACTAAAGGGGGAAAAGAAATGAAATGGGAAAACACATATGTAGTGTTTGATGTAACAAAAGGGCCAAAAGTAATTATAGAAACTTTAGACACCTATGGAGATGAAGGTTGGGAATGTTGTTCCATGCTAAGTATTGCAGGTGCAAACATCGTCGCTTTCTTAAAAAGAAAGATTGGTGGCGAAGAACCGACTGAAGATGCAGAAGCGAAAAAAATCTCTAAATTGTGGTCTAACGGCTCTGAGTGATTATAATGTCTGTATTAGCATTGGATATTGAAACCAAGAATATGTCGCATGACATAGGTGGGTTTTCTAATACTCATATGTTTCAAGTATCAACAGTTGCTACATGGGATGGTTCTAATGGAACCGTTTATGTTGATGAACCCGTTGATTTCTTTGCTAAGTCGGGTCATGTAATAAAGCCCCTTTCCGAACTAAAATACGATTTAGACAATCATTTTCAGAAAGGCGGCTCTTTGTTAGGACATAACATTGCAGCGTTTGATTTGCCTGTATTGAGAGATGCTATGGATATTTATTGCATTCATAAGTATTTAGGTAATGAAAGATATATTGATACAAGCAAATACATTCTAAAAGAACATGGAGAAAGAATGCAACTAAAGAATCTTGTGAAGTGTTCTTTAGATGATGCTAAACTAATGGATAGTGCTGATGCACCTAAACTATGGAAAATGGGAAGATACGATGAAGTAGTAGAGTATTGTATGAAAGATACTCAATTAGTATATGACCTTTGGAAGTATGGACAAAATAATGGTATTGTTAAAGCATTTTCTATTGAAAAGGAGCAATTTGTAGAATTAGGAGTTGATTGGTAATGAGTACAGCAGAATGGTTTGGCCTTTTGGTATTTCTAATCATAATCACTCTATTATTCTTTGCGGCTTTTGGTGGTAATAATATTACAGACCAAAGCGTAGAGGACTATATGAGAAGATTGATTGGAGAATCAGAAGGTGACAAGAAGCAATGAGTTTGAAACAAACTTGCAAATATTGTACTAAACGCACATTAGCGAAGCGTTTAGTAGGATATTATGTAGGTTCAAACGATAGAGTTAATTTATGGGAATGCCGAGAATGCGGCGGTATTTGGTCTATTAAAACGAAAAATTGAGAGGGAGGCTTCGGCCTCCCTCCTTTTTTTTTGGATTTTTTTTCGTTCTTTTTTCCGCTTAAAATGGATTATTTTTTAATCAGAACCCTGCGGCTATAACTCTTATTGGGACATTGACAACAATATTAGTTACACCATCACTTGCAGTACAAGCCATATTAAACTCTGCATCAAAAACTTGCCCTCCACCTGCCGGTCTTGCACCATTAATTGTTAAACTATTATAAGTTGGGCCATTAGTGCTTCCTGTTGAAGCAACAGAAAACCTACTTCCTGTATCAGAGTTTTCAAATGTTTTAGTTACGGCCCAAGAAAAGGTATAATTACCGCTTCCTCCACTTGGAACCACTGTTGCATCTAATACTCCTATCGGTGTTGTAAATGTAACAATTGAGCCTGTTCCTACCGCCGACATATCAGCAATATCTTGTAATGAAGAAACATCTAATGATGCGGCAAAAGGCGGTGATGCGCCTTGTTGGGCACAACCGGTTAAAATAATATACATATCAAACACCAATTACCATCCAATTATTAGAACCAATA
>CEUO01094035.1_pt1 | contig 37624 bp, 40 predicted proteins | sample 531391 | NCBI WGS metagenome assembly CEUO01 (sample SAMEA2622799, study PRJEB7988) | marine metagenome | isolation source: saline water (ENVO:00002010), including
GCAGACGATATAAAACTATATGAGGAGCTAACTAATGCACAGAATATCTAAAGACGGAAAGTTGTATCACTGCTATTTTAATGCGGCAGACTATACAGCGGGACGCATGGACGCTACCGATCCGGAAGAATATTTACAGTGTGCAATTATCAATATGGACAAGGGTAAGAAGTTTGATCCGCATGTTCATATCCCCTGCGAAAGAACAACAGATACAACACAAGAAGCATGGGTAGTCCTCAAGGGTAAAATTCAAGTTACTTACTACGACGAAGATTGTCAGGTTATGCATGAGGATGCGGTCATCTCTGCCGGAGGATGCACGATGAGTTTTTGGGGTGGTCACAAGTACCAGTGCTTAGAAGATGAAACCGTGGTTTATGAATTCAAAAGCGGACCATACTTTGGCAAAGAGGCGGATAAAAGGGTTTTCAATGACTAAGCTACATTTGGGATGTGGATGGAGAGACTTCGGAGATGACTGGATTCATATTGATGGTGGAGACTACGATCACTTGGATCACCACGATATCACTGATTTGCCACAGTCGTCAAACTCGTGCGATTTGATATATGCATCGCACGTATTAGAGTATTTCGACAGAGAAGAAGCGGTCTCCGTTTTGCAGGAGTGGATCAGAGTACTAAAGCCCGGAGGAGTACTGAGAATAGCGGTTCCAGATTTTGAAGCCATGGCCTCCTTATATTTTATGCCAACAGGAACCGGCGGTTTCGGTAATCCGCCACAAAAATTGTCTCAATTTCTGGGACCACTGTATGGCAAGATGCAAATGGGTGACGATACAATATATCACAAGACTGTGTACGACTTCGAGGAGCTATCCGAGTTGCTAGAATCACAGGGTCTTAAAGATGTTAAAAGATACGAATGGAGAAACACGGAGCACGCAAAATTTGACGATCACTCTCAGGCTTATATTCCACACATGGAGAAGGATACGGGTGTATTAATCAGCCTTAACGTCGAAGGGGTTAAAGAATGACCACATCTAGTGTAAAGTTATTTGAAAAAAACGTGGCTGAGTTCTTTGGCGCCCCTTACGCTGTGGCAGTTGATTGCTGTACGCATGGGGTGGAGCTGTGTTTGCGTTATGTCGAGTCTGAGAGTGTAATCTCGCCACACCACACCTATCCATCTATCCCCTTCTTGGCAGAAAAACTTTCCATACCTCTAGTCTGGAAAGATGAGGCTTGGCAAGATTATTATGAGGTTGGATACGGCTCACAGTGTGCAACCCCTATCTATGACGCTGCCGTTCTATGGAAGCGGGACGCCTATCTACCAAATAGTCTGATGTGTCTTAGTTTTCAATTCCAAAAACATCTGAGCTTGGGACGTGGAGGAATGATACTTACTGACAACGAAGATACCGCACAACACTTACGAAGAATGGTTCATGATGGGCGAGAACCCTCTATTCCTTGGCGAGAACAAAACATAAGCCACAAAGGATATCATTACTATATGACACCAGAAACAGCCACTTTAGGCTTACAGAAATTACCCGAAGCCATTGCCAAAGAGCCTCGACGGTGGGTTCTCGAAGACTGGCCCGACTTAACAAAAATGGAGATTTTTAAATGAGTAAAGTTGCACTAATTACCGGCATTTCCGGACAAGACGGAAGCTACCTTGCTGAACATCTTCTAGAGCAAGATTACGAAGTGCATGGAATTGTCAGGCGTCAGTCTGTGGCGGAAAGTCAGGAATCTAGAATAGACCACCTGATAGACAAGGTAGAGACCCATTACGGAGATTTGATGGACTGGTGCTCCTTGGATCGTGTGGTGCGAGAATGTAAACCCACCCACGTCTTTAATCTTGGGGCGATGAGTCATGTTAGAGTTAGTTCGGACATGCCCTCGTTTACAATCAAAGCCAATGCGGAGGGTGTTTTGAACTTGCTAGAGGTATGTAGAAACAACTGTCCAGAGGCAAAGTTCTATCAAGCTAGCTCTTCCGAGATGTTTGGTAATAGCGTGGATGACGATGGCTATCAGAGGGAAACTACACCGATGACCCCCGTAAGTCCCTACGGCTGCTCCAAGCTCATGGGTTACTCGCTGGTCAGGCACTATAGACACGCCTATGGAATGCACGCCTGTAATGGTATACTGTTCAATCATGAGTCGCCCAGACGTGGATCTAATTTTGTGACCAATAAAGTCGTAAAGGCTGCTGTGCAAATTTCACTAGGAATGAGAGATAAGCTGTTCTTAGGTAATATGGACTCATACAGGGATTGGGGGCACTCTAAAGATTATACTAGAGCTATGATTGATATCATCAACCACGACACCGCCAGTGACTTTGTGGTTGCAACAGGAAAAACACACTCCGTCAGAGAGTTGTGCGAGGTTGTATTTAGCTACCTCGACATGGACTACAATGATTATGTAGAGCAGGATGCTAGATTTATGCGACCAGAAGAACTAAAGTATCTACGGGGAGATCCATCCAAAACAAAAGCAACTTTTGGTTGGGAGCCGGAGTATACCTTTGAGTCCATGATGCACGAAATGGTTCGACACTGGCAGGATTTTTATGTATAAAACGTATGTAATGCACTACACGCCACTTAAAGACCGGCGTGAGTTTATTGATCGGCAACTATTGAACCAAGGTATTTCTGATGCTGAATTCATAACAGAGTTCGACAAAGAAGACCTAACGGAACAAGATCTATCTGCATACAATAAGGATAAAGATCTACATAAAGAACTATGTGAAATTTCTCGGAAGCCACACGGACTTATTGGTGAGTCGCCATATAGCTACGAGGAATTGTCGCCATCTTCAATATCTCTTAATCTCAAACATCTAGAGGCGTTTAGAAGATTTTTGGATCAGGAGTTGTGTTACGGACTTTTCTTGGAAGACGACTGTCGGTTTATCGAGCACAAAGACATACAGGATGTAATACAAAATGCTCCCCCGAACTGGGATGTGTTGTTTATAGGCGGGGCGTTTGATCATAGGGTAATAAATGTTGCTAGCATATACTCTGCCCCGCCCAGCACGCAGCACGATTACGTACTGGCAAGACATCCCGCCACAAACACGACCTCATCAATTATATACAATCAAAGTAGTGTGCGTAGGTTGTTACCATACGTTGAAAGCTTCTGTCTACCTATTGACTGGCAGCTCAACTACGCCTTTCATAAATTAAATTTAAACGTATACCACACATATCCCTATCTTTGCACGCAGGGAGATTTTAGGAGTACAGCAAAAGATGAATAAAATAGCTGCCGTCGTTGGCGATTTGGGTCCGTCGCAAAGTAACTTTTACATGATAAAGGAATTCAATAAAGCCTGCTCTCTAAAAGAGTTGTCACTTTCGACCTTTTATGCTCGACCAGCGGCAACAATTATACGTCCCTATTTTTCATGCAGGAACATTTCGTTTTTGTCTGGGTATCATGGTACGGCGATAGCTACTACGCTGACAACCGCCGACACGTTGTTAAAGTCCTGCAATAATTCTCAAAAGTATTTGTATCTGTGGGATCTTGAATGGTTAAACAATATGGTCAACTTTGAAGCGGCGTGCAAAATTATGCTCGACAACAGGTTGTCAATTATCGCCCGTAGCGAATCGCACGCGCAGGTTATCGACAACTTCTGCAATAAGAGCGTTTGTGGAATTGTAGACAACTGGAATATATCGCAACTAATGGAGACACTACATGCGGAGCTGTAGAGCGAGGGTGGGATTTTTAGCGGGATGCTTTGATCTAATTCATCCGGGCTATATAAAAATGTTTGAAGATGCAAAAAGTGTTTGTGACCACTTAATCGTAGCCCTTCAGATAGACCCAACTATCGATAGGCCAAACTCACACAAAGAAAAACCTATTCACACATTGGAAGAAAGAAAAATTATTCTTTCCGCTATCACATTCGTGGACCAAATAGAGACATATACTACCGAGGACGAACTATATACACTATTGACAAATATTAATATTGATGTTAGGATACTGGGGACTGACTACATCGACAAACCGTATACAGGTGACAACTTAGATATTCCAATACATTTTCATAAAAGAGATCATTGCTGGTCCGCAACCAATCTTAGAAACAAAATTAGGAGTAATGTATGAGGGCATTAGTAACCGGTGGAGCGGGATTTATAGGTAGTCATCTGGTGGACTCTCTCATTGAAGGTGGGCACGAGGTTGTATGTATAGATAATGAATGCGCCCAGTCGAATGAGAAATTTTATTGGAATCCGAGCTGCATAAAAAGCCGAGCAAACATTCAATCCCTTGTGGATATCGAGCCACTTTTTGAAGGTGTGGATGTGGTGTTCCACCTCGCTGCCGAATCTAGAATTCAACCGACTATCGAAAATCCCACAAAAGCCGCCATGACAAACATGGTTGGTACATGCAATGTGCTTCAGGCGTCGAGAAAACACGGAGTCAAAAGGGTGGTTTATTCTTCCACATCATCGGCTTATGGTCTGGCAAACTCCCCACCAAATCGTGAGGAGCAACCCAACGATTGCCTTAATCCATATTCTGTGACAAAAGTGGCAGGAGAAGAGCTGTGTAAAATGTTTAATAATCTATTCAATCTTAACACCGTTATCCTACGATACTTCAATGTTTATGGTGAGAGACAGCCGGTGAGAGGGCAGTACGCTCCAGTGGTAGGCATCTTTCAAAGACAGGTTGCTGCTTCAGAAACAATGACTATCGTGGGCGACGGATTACAGAAAAGAGATTTTACGCATGTATCGGATGTTGTTGCCGCCAATATGCTCGCAGCCACATGTGACAACAATGAGGTGTTTGGCGAAACCTTTAATATTGGCAGCGGACAAAATATAAACATGTTGGAACTGGCCGACATGATCAGTAAAGATGCCCCAAGGGAGCATATCCCTGCCCGACAGGGCGAAGCTAGAGAAACTCTGGCAGATATATCTAAAGCTAAAGGGCTGTTGGGGTGGGAGCCTAGAATCAAAATAGAGGAATGGCTAAAATGAAAAACATAGACGAGACATATGTCATAGAACAATATGACAAAAACCACAGCACATACTCAATAGCTAAAGAGCTGGGAACTTACCCAAAAAAGATTGAGCGTATACTCAAAAAGAACGGGCGTCAACTCAGAAGCAAATCAGAAGCCCAGTCGCTCGCTATAGAGTCTGGAAGAACTAAACATCCTACCAAGGGCAGAATTCGTAGCGACGAAGAGAGGCTCAAAATTAGCTTAGGCACAGAAAAAAGCTGGCGAGAAATGTCCGACGAGCAAAGAGAACAGATATCTGAGGATGCAAAACAACGATGGGTTAATATTCCTCCGGAAAAAAAACAAGAGATGCAGGAAAAGGCGGGGCGAGCACTTCGCCTAGCAGCTAAAGAGGGATCAAAGGCCGAGAGGTCTCTCAGAGACAGATTTGTTGAAGCTGGCTACGACGTAGTTCTTCATAAGAAAGATTTAATTGAGGGAAATTTTGAAATTGACTTGTTTTTGCCGGGACTCAAGACCATAATAGAGATAGACGGGCCGTCGCATTATATGCCGGTCTTCGGAGAAAAGCAGCTCCGGGATACAACTAAGTTTGACTCTATTAAAAACGGCCTGCTGATTTCTAAAGGATACTGCGTGATACGCATCAAATACATGTGTAACCATATGTCGCAAAGCGTGGAGCGTAGGCTATGGGAACTAGTTTCAACGGAGGTGTTCAAGATTGAAAAGAGCTTTCCCGCGAAACGCAAAAGACTTATTGAACTGGAGATAAATAATGGCTAAGACTTTGGACACAGATCTGTTTGATGCATCAACCATTGAAACAGATGAGGATGAATACACAGCACGACGCAACGCAGACGCGGAGAAGGAAGAAGAAATGACAATGCCTGTCTACGGCTCTAAGGAGTGGAACGATTACGTCATGAGCAAGTTTGAGCCTCATGAACTGATCGACGGCAACCCAATATGTGCGGGTCTAAGGCGGGTAGTTGATGATGTCTTGGGATCTATTGTCAGTAGTAGACCGACTCAGGTTTGGCCCTCTACAGACGTTAATGGTCCGGGAAGGGCAACCGTGGTTTTTGAGGTTGTTATCAACTGGATGGATTCTGGTGAGCTTAGGACTTTTGCAGAGGTGGCTGATGTATGGCACGGTAATACCGATGACTTATTTTGTGCCCACCCTGTAGCAACAGCAAGCACCAGAGCAGAAGGACGAGCACTAAGGAAAGCTCTAAAGGTTAAATGCTTGGCCGCTGAGGAACTGGCCAAGAAGGATATTGTATCAATCGTTAGACAGTCTGTCAGCGCTGATAAGGGAGTAGACGGAGAGTGGAATGAAGAGGATGCAATTAGCTTGCCTCAGATTAACTTTATCGACGCTAAGTGTAAGCAGTTAGACATTAGCGTTACCGACTTTATTAATGCTGGATCTGACCAATACGGATCTATCAACGAAGTCACCAAGCAAACGGCGTCCAAAATGCTTTCCACTCTAAACGAGTATCAAACTAAAAGCAAAAATGTCCCAGATAAGATTCTGGGGTACGATTCAAACTGGAGATAAAAATGAAAGTAAGAAAAACGATTGGCAATCTAACCGTCGAGTTCGAGGGAGAAACCCAAAAGGACATCTTTAAACAGCTTTCCTCTCTTGAAGAGGTATTTGGAGAAAAGGCGTGTGGAAAATGCGGGTCGGAAAATCTGCGTTTTGTTGTGCGAGAGAACGATGGTAACGAGTACTATGAACTTAGATGCCTAGACTGTGGCGCTAAGCTCGCATTCGGCGTTCACAAGCAGGGTGGTGGACTGTTCCCAAAACGCAAATCCGCCGATGGAGAATGGTTGCCAGACAAAGGTTGGCAAAAGTGGAATCCAAAAACTAAATCTCTAGAGTAATTTTTTAAAAAGGATAAAAGACATGGAAATTATCAACGACATTTCTAAGCTGACTGACAAGGACATTTTTCTGGTCGCCGTCGCTGTTAAAGACGGAGACTCGATTCGCACCAGATGTGCCACTAGCAACTTCGCATATGCGGACATTCCTATTGCGCTGAAGGATCTGAATCAAAACGTTCAGAAGCTAGCAGTTCAGATTGCTCCCGCCGTACCGGTGGCGTTACAAAATGTCAGCGCTCCAGCCGAAACTACCGCCCCAGCGGAGAGTGCGGACGATATGGTGGTTTACGCGGATGGAGAAGAATGAAGGTAAGTGTTGTCATACCGACATATAACAGGTTTAATTACCTGCTAAATGCAATAGATTCAGTAAAGAATCAAACGTATGACGATATAGAAATCATTGTTGTTAACGATAGATCCAGCGAGGATTCGTATTACAAGTACGACTTCGCTGGTGTTAACATTTTACATCTAGACAAAAACGCAATCGAGCGACATGGTAGGCCAATGCCGGGATGCTATCCACGAAACGTGGGTATAAAAATCTCCACTGGTCACTATGTCGCTTTTTTAGATGACGACGATGTATGGCTGCCCAGAAAGATAGAGCTTCAAGTGGAAGCAATGGAATCGTATGGCTGTGAGATGTCGTGTTCAGATGGCTATATAGGAAGCGGCATATATGATGCAAATAAAGAATATCCCCGATATAATGCGGAGCATTACTGGGGCGGATTAAGAAAGATATACAGAAAAAAAGGTAAAGGTCACCTGTTTCCTATTACCGAGAGCTGTGATGGCTTCCCAGATGTTTGGAATCATGAATTCATCGATACCCACAACTGCTGCGTATGCTCCAGTGTTGTTATATCAAGAGAAGTCATTGAAAAAACAGGATACTTTGAGATAATGCCGTTTGCCGAAGACTGGGAATACTGGCGTCGGGCGTTGCAACACACAGACTGCGCGTATGTAAAAGATCCTTGTTTTTATTATGATTCTGGGCACGGGGATGGTAAAAAGTATTAACGCTAGGAGAAAACATAGGAGCCGACGTGGGAGCCATACCTCACTGGGTCGTGAGCAGGAAAGGCTCGTCCTTCACAAAGGCCATTACGCGGCCACCCGCACCCGCCATGCCACAACGTGTTAGTCTCTGCCTTATCTGAAACGATAGCATCCCCTAAAAAAAGCTGGTCCCATCCTCTACCCGTGGTCTGTCTATTTCTGCCATCGTCTTGATTAAGCCAATCTTCTATGAGTGATCTCATTGTTTTTCCACTACGAAAATCAAAGAAATACGCACCCTTTTCTGCAAGGCTGGCGGGACAATTAATTCCAAAGTGCCTATAGCCCCACATTCCCCCCATCAGAGAGACCTTCCGATGTTGTCGATGGTCATGCATTCCGTGCCACTGGTATTCTGAATCTTCCAACCACTCCCTTACAGCACCCGCCTCTCGCTCATTTACAACAGAATCGGCATCTCTAGAGATACATATATCGGCATCATCAACAGCGAGAAATCTCCAAAACATATTGCCGTCTGGCCAATCGTCCATTCTGACCACCTCGGCCCCTAAATACTCAAGCTGCTTACATACAGTATCGTTGTCTGTTGTGTAAAATCTGCACCGCCAATCAGGGTAGATCCTCTTGGCTTCTATAGTGTTAACAACAGCCCCCACTTGAAAGTTGGGCTTATTGCCATATAGAGAAAAGCTTATTATTTTATTCATATGGTTTGTTCACATTATTCCAGTTCTTCATAGGTTCAAATATCCGACCATGCCATTTGCGAAAATCTGACGGGTTGGGGTATATTACATTATTTTGGTTTCCAATAAATCCTATCCACCAGCTAAATGTTCCAAGGGATAGTATTTTGGTGTTAAACCTAGATCCAAATATGATTGTGTTTTCTGGTGTGTCTTGACATATCTGTAACCCAAATTCCGAAACCAGATTTAGGACAAGTGGATCGTCGGAGCTATCTGAAGCAATATAACCAACTTTAAAATTGTTTGTGGGAATATTTGACAAGCAGTATTTGTAATAGTCGTATGCGGGCACTTCATTAAGTCTATCGTCTTTTTTTAAATCGCCAAGCCTGACATGAACAAAAACGCCGTCCTTCTCGCCAAAATTAGAAACAAGGTCACTTTTGTATTTAGATAATAACTTAACAACCTCTTCATTTTGATGATATATGTCGCCGTAAACCCCTTGAAGAGTGTTGTCAAAGCCGACAACTGTAGTTGGTTTTTCTTCTGTTTTTATTGCAGGCCATTCATATCCCCAGTGGTCTTTTGGCCTTTCAGCTATTTCTTGCTCACATATGTTGGCATTAAGTTTTGTGTCTAGCCAATTTACTAAAATTTCACCCGTCTGTAGAGATATCGCACGACCTAGAAAATTGTGAAATAATTTATTTCCTAATCCACAGTTTCCATGATGGCGTAATCTTCCATTTAAACCAAAAGAATTTATTAAAATAGGCATGTGTCACCTTTTATTTTTTTTTGATGCCACTACCTTAAACATTTTTCTATGGCATAATACCAATGCTTTTCATTTGCAAGCTCAAAATCCAAAGCTCTACGAATAGCCTCATCACCATAAAGATAGCCACGTTCTGGTTCATTGAACTTATAAAGAACCTTAGACCCGTCACAGTGCAGTTTGTCTGTGGGATAAACACACATATAGATATCATCGCCACCCATACGATGGCTTCTGTTGTATGTTCTATGTCTGGAGAAATGTCTATGGGCCGCAATCACAGACTTAGACGGATTTAAAATTTTCAGTCCACTTATTGTGGCAAGATAGGAGGTCATGCCGTCGCACCCCGGCCTACCCATGTAGAATCCGCCTTTCTCTACCATCTTGTGTGGGAGTGGGGACTTGAATATCCAAGCATCTTGTGAGTTTTTTCTAATTCTAACGGGCCGTTTAAACCTTAACGAATTGTCTCTCATGACATCCCATCTGGTTAGACACATAAAATGGCCAGAAAGATCAAAATCCTCTGAGCTTATGATTAGATCTAACGATTCATCAAAGGATATATCATTGTTGCAAAGTATGCAGTTCTCCCCAACAAGATTTTTATTTGCATAAGAAAAGAAGTCTGAGTAGGTGCTTCTGCCTTGTGGCTTTGTATAGTGAAACTCAATCTTGTTGTAGTTTTCTTCGGACAATACCCTCTTGAGACTGGGCGGAAACTCTACTTCGGGATCTATAAAGATAACCACTTTCTTTGTTTGTGGTATTCTGCAATTTATCTCTATACTTTTGTTTATCTCTTTTCTTCTCTGCTGACTTGAAGACCTAAAGTATTCGCACAGAATAATAAATCTGTCGTCCATCCATTTCTCCCACATGGTTCCTAATATTTTTTTAACGTTGCCAAAAATTGCTTTTTGGTTACTCCTCCTACATATCTATCAGACGTATCCCCACGCTCAAATATGTACGTGGGATACAATCGAATTTTGTATTTTTTGAATATCTCTGGATGTTTCTTTTCGTCGTATATTTTAAAGTCAAACCTCTTTAGCTCCTTGGCTACCTCTTTGTCTTTAAACATCTTTTTCATTTGTTGACATGGAGCACACCACTCGGCCCCAAAATACAACAGCTTACATTTAGGTTTAGACTGTTCCGCCACCGGCTCCCCGGCTAGTAGGGCAAGTCCGAGGAGAAGCAACAGCACCATGATGATATTTTTAACGTATTCCATCTTTTCCACAAACTTCACCTAGACTACTTCTTAAAGTTGGGCCAAAACAGGTGGCCAACCACGACTCCGAGCGCAAAAGCTATAATCGGAGCTTCCTCTGTTAATTCTAAAAGTACAGCGCTAATCGTCACCTCCGGTCGGTCTGCTATTAGTACAGCAACATCCCAGAAGATTACGACTAGCACAAAACCGAAAATTATAAGTTTCGCGGTTAGCGCAAGCATATAAGCCCCAAACATATTATAAATACTCGACAGACACATAAAGTCCATAGCTATCCTTCGCGCCAATAGATAGTGGTGAAGCCGACAGAGCAACAGACCAAGTGTGGTGCGTATCGATCCCCGTACCTCCATAGGTTTTTCCAAGATTACCACCAGCGGAGCCGTCTCCGAAGTTGTTTAAAGCTCCGTAAGTAGCGCTTTGTTTCGCAGAACTAATATACTGGGTCCATTTCGGCCAAATAGGTCCAGTAGCTCCCGTGACCTCGCTCTTATTTAGCTGTTTCTGGCCACTGCCCGGACTGTCAGAAAGAGGAACAATAATTCCAGTTCCACCCACGGTATCATACGAACCGACCACGGCTGCCGAACTGAGCCTAGCATCCCCATTAGTATTGGTTGCCGTATCGAGTCCGTTCAAAAACACAACACCGTTACTGTTGGTAAAGTAGTTTTTCGTGACTATTTCGGAGGGCCAAGGCTCTCCCCACCAAAGCGAGTCACCACTACCTACAGCGTTGGAAGTTTGCCCCAGAGTGCCCTGCGTGTTAAAAGCTGAACCGTCGTGGTTAACAATTTCGGCCACTTTTGTATTTACACCGCTAGCGGGGTAATTGATATTACTTCTATCATATACCCTAAGCTGTGCATTTTGAATTTTAACCGCCGACGTATGACCAAACTGAATCCCAAGCGTGCCTTGGAACGACTTGATGCCCGAAAGTCCAATATTGTTCGGACCACCAAACTGGCCAGCAATGGTTGTTTGTCCACTAGGATACGTGCTCGCCACGTATTTAATATTGTTGGTTTCGTCTTTATATTCAGAGCCGTCTCCGTTGGAAACAAAGGTTTTGCTCTGATATTCGCCTATTTGTACCGACGATCCTGCGGTAGACCCATAAAAGGCAAGTCCAGATCCGCCCAGATCATCCACCGCCGCTGTTCCATTAGCGTTGTGTAAAAGTTGAAAAATAATCTCTGCCATTTTAAGGTTCTCCTCTTGAATTAAGGCTTTGTTTTATATACACATTTTAACTTGTTAACTGCCCGTACAGGTGGATTTCGTAATACACTCTGGCACGTCAGGCTGATCCTCTTCTCCACACGCCGGTGTATCCGGACATCCAACCCACAATGGAAGCCATTCGTAGTTTAATTTGATTGCGATAACAAATATCGCGTTCTCGATAAGGTCTTGCTCTAAACTCGGGTCTCTGTTTACAACGGTAATAGTTTCTTCAATCGCGTCACTCAGTCTGCCCCCCAAGTGTCGTGTATTTCTAAACACGTTAACCGTAAAACTAGTAGGACTACAAACATCTACAGGCGCCCTAATTGCAGTCGCCGCGACTCCACATACAATAGGATAAGAACCACGCCAGATTTGACGTTCATCATCCCACATCAGATGCACGGGTCCAGTCTTCCACAACGATCTATCTTTTTGTAAGCCTTCCTTGAACTCGGTATTTTCAGGAAAGCTTGTTCCTTTTGGGGGCATGGGCATGTCGCCCATATCAAATCCCCATCCCGACATGATCATTGGCCCTCGAAGGGCGGCCATAGTCTTCACGACACTAATATCGTTTCGGTTGCCACCGCCGTCCTCAAACTTCCTAATATTTGTGTCATCAGCATCATCTCCAGCGCTTCCGTCATTGGCTACGATACGATAGTCACAGTCCTTAAAGAATGTAGATCCGTCGTCTACAAAAATACGGGGAAAATATGGATCTAACTCATCAACTGTAGGAGCAATGGAATTCGTTGCAAAAGCAAAATTTCCATTTTCATTCCCAACCGATGGCGCCCGAAATCCGGGAGTTGCTGCTCCTCCGGGATGACCCTTTTCAATCCTAACAGGAGTAATAAACTGCTCTAAAGAGCTAAGGGCAGACGGTCCCTCGTTTTGATAATACTGTTGAGATCCTTGATCTCCTAGGTTTCCACCTACTGCTACATCTCTCGGCATCGTTATATTCCTTGTTCCTTAAAGATTTCTAAACATTCCATTAAATACTTCCATTCCCTTCCTAGCGTTAAATCTTTCTCCGCCGTTCGCCTCAAAGTTGAACTGGGTTTTCTCAAACTTAATTTTTGGAAACGGTCTCTTTTTGACTCTAGCTCGGGACTCTTTCATAAAAGCAATCGATGCCTTGTTTACCTTTGCTAATCTGTCTGCATTATATTTTGCCAGTTTTCCGAAGTTTGGTGTCCATGTGCTGAATTTATAGGAAGTCTTACATCCATCAACTCCAATCGATATATCCATACTTGTGACATACGGTCCAGCGCCCGTAAACCTGTCGCCCATGTTAAACTTTGGAACTTGAGCAAGCTCAACATTGCCCTGTTCTACTGCTCCCATCTGTGCTAATCCGGCAAATACGCTTCCAAAGCCTACAGCATCCATACCAGCAACACTCCCATACGTTTCTGGCCTAAGAGACGAATCTATATCTACCTCCGCCTTGCCATTGTCGGCAGTAAACGCGAACCACGGTCCCCATGTATATCTGTTACTTTCTTGTGGAACGCCGATGGTGTTAGGAAGTGCGACCGCTGGAGGTATGGGAATCTGCACACCCGGCTTGCCCGGACCAATATATTTATCAGGAGCTATGTTTAGGTTAAAAAAGTGCTGGGCCAAAACAGTCAAGCCAAAATCGGGAGTGGTAATACTATCGTAGTGTCGTATTTGCGCCCCAGATCTTGTTATACAAAAAGGTATCCCGCCAACCCAAAATATATCTTTGTCGGGACCGCCCTTGGTGGTGGCTATCTCGCCAGTGGTAATATGAGCGTAATCTCCGCCGAGAGGGCTATAATCCATAGCGCTACTTGCGGGAAACACCGAAGCAGACTTCAGCTTTCCTTCTCCGTCATAAAAATTTGCGTCAGCGGTGGGAAAAACTGAAGGCCAAGCGGATTCGGATATTTCCCACGATGCCTCATATGAGTAAGGCTGCTCAATCCATCTGAGATTATTGTTTATACCTCCGGGTTCCGCTGGCAACACAGACATAAACACCTGACCATAAAAACTACTGGCCGTCTTGCTAACACCATTGAAGTAGTATTGGGCTTGTCTCTTTAGGGCATCTTGGTAGGCTTTGCTTGATTTTCGCTTGCTAGTGACCGCCAAATCTATGGCGTCACGGGAACCACCCACAATCTTGTTTAAAGTGGTTGAATTGGCTTCTACCGCACCAGTAAAGGGGTTGTTGGCTAGGGTAAATCCGTTAGGCTCTACTCCGGCCATAATCTGAAAAGCCTTGAACGTTTCCCATGTTTCCTGTCCTCCTAGAGCCATTCTTAACTCAAAAATAGTAGCCGTGTAATTTGCAGTCCCGCTAAATTCATCTAAAATAACCGGAAGTTCAAAATTTAAATTATTATATACTGTGGCAGGAAATCCCAAATTAGCGTAGGAACCGTCAGCAAATTTACCCCAAACAGCAATTGACGAAAGCGCGGTTCCAATACGGCAATCAATGTAGCGGCTAGCGGGTCCACCAACCAACATTCGTCCGGTCGCAACATCCTGTAGTTCTTCTCCTACAGAAGCGCTGACAAGCTCTCCAGTGCCTTTAACGCCATTAACGTATGACTCTATCACGTCAGCAGCAACAATCGCCCGATCAGCGATTCTCACCTTTAATTCAGCAGGACCGCCAATCGCTCCGTTGTTCGTAGCCCGACATTGAACAAAATAATCAACCTGAGCCACTTCTGCAAGATCTTGTAAAAGACCATTCAAACTTATCACCGGACCTTTGACTCTGTAAAATGGTGCCCTAGATTGTACGACCGAAAAAAGATCAGAAAAATCTATAGTATACTCAGATTCTCCAAATTTCATTTTGCCAGTCTGATGGATTTTGGTTCCCATTCCAAAACCAACAAGCTCGCCAAATAATTCGCTGATCGGATAACCCGAATCATTGCCCTTCGACGCACCGAAAAACCCACCATGGGCATAACACTCTTGCTCAGCATACGGATTCCACACATTGCTAACAATAGCATCAGGCGTGCCGCCAGCGATGTTGAAACCTCTTTCAAAATCACTTAATATAATCTGCACGCCATCCAAAAGTTTGGCCGGAGATTCAAGAGTGACATCATAAAATCGACCACTTAGACTTTCCTTGTATTGGTGTCTTTGTAAGTGTCCAGCAAACGAGAACTGGTCAAAAATAAATCCACATGCGGTTCCAACTGCTGGCATCAATGGGGGAGTACCTTCGTCAATTAAACTAAGAGTGCAAGATCCTCCCTGTCCTCCCCATCCCATAGAAGCGGAAACATTTGCAACCTTTAATCCAAACAGTGTTGGTGGTGATGGTATTGGTATTTGTGACATAAAAAAATCCTAAGTTGTGAAGGTCCAGCTTTTTGAAAGATTATACTGTCCTGTTACTGGACTCCAAGTTTCTGTTTTGCTCTGTTGGAAGCCGTTTGATGGTACATATCCGTTTGCAATACCCTCGGCTGCGGCGGTGGGGGGGTTGGTTCTAGAATTTTTATCCATGGTTGCATCAATAGAAACACTAACTTTTCCTTCGGTGGTTGTGTCCATGTCTTGAATAACGGGACCGCCAGCGTTATCTATAACTCCAATGATAGCCACGACCTGATTGCTTTGATCGTTATTGTCATATGTAACTGTAATATCTTCTCTGATTGCTCCCGGTATAGAAACAGACAAGTCATCATACGTTACACTATAAGTAATCGTTCCGGTAGATTTGGTGTGTCCTTCGCTTGTATTAATCGCGGTAGATCTTAATGTGCCGCCAAGCCCAGCCGAACCATACACACTATTGGCCGCTGTAAACGTTAAACCTTTGATCGTACCTATGGAAGATAAAGCGTTGCCGTATTTGTCTTCCGTGTCGTCCCCTGCCGTTTTTGTTGATAGTCCTTGAACTGTAACACTAACGGTCACTGTGTTTGCGGGAGCCTCTTGATCAACCTCTAAACTGACTTCAACATCGTGAGTCGCTTTAGATGGTTCATCTGAAATCAACCAAGTATCTGTTACCGAACAACTTCCCGCAGCATGATCCGAACTCCATTGTCGAGCATGATTGAACGCCTTCCAGCTTCCCGTGGAAAAATCCACTCCCAAGTCTGTCTCGCCGTTCTTGTCCATATTGCTGGGATTGAAATTGCTGGTATGAGTAGAATCGTTAATTATATTAGACCGACCACCTGTACCTAGGGGATTGTTAACCAACCGTGTTGCAACATATTGGCTAGCCTGTCTCCACGCCTCGCCGTCTGCATCTAGTGCTGTTGGACTAGAGGTTTTTCTGGAACCTGTTGCCGAAACTGTGTGTGTTAAAGTGTAGGTTTTCTTTGGTTCGTTACCCCCAATTGCACTATCGGCAAACGCAACTTGTCCCTCATTATACGAAAGTTCCCAAGACTCTTCCGCAGAATTAAGAAGGTATGTTGGCTGAGTCCCGCTATTAGCTCTGGTTGCTTCAAAAGTAAAAGCATACTCTAGAAATTGGGTGCCAGCACTTTCTTCGCTTTGCTCGGGCAGTTCTACATTAACCAGTCTGGCCTGATGGAATATTATATTGTTTGCCGACCCATAAGCCTCGATGTCCAGCTTGCCCTCCCCAAGCATGGGCCAATCGTTGCGATTAAAGTCGATGGCCTTTTTGGCCTCGGTCATTATCTTACCTTGCCGATTACCGGCAACGGTCATATCACCGCCCGCAATAGTTGCAGTTCCGGTGATATTTATCGTAAATTTGCTGTGCAGATACACACCAGCACTAGTAGTGATTTCTTCTCTGGAGATACTATATCTGGGGAAGGGGCCAGTAAAACCACTACCGCCACCCAGCGTCTCCTGACCGCCGATCAGCATTGTTTGTCCGGCTGATTCAAAAGTAATAGCCATAGTTTGTTACTCCAAAAAGCCTCTAATGTGTGTGGTCAATATCCCCGACGTTGGAGACTTGATAAACAGTGTAGACGAAGAGGTGCCCATATATGCACCGCTGATCGACACGGGAATTACTCCGCTAACAAGCCCGTGAGGCGGAACGCTCAGAGTCATAGACTGAGCCAAAGGTCTATTGATATATAAAGGTACACCGCTAGTGGCAGTTTCCTCCACACGTATAAATAGTGTTGTTTCACCTGTTTGTGGTGTTGGTCCCGAGCCACTAATAGTTGTAGTAACCTGTCCGGACGCGGGGTTGAATCCAGACTCCATATCTGGAATTGCGTCAGTAGCGATATTGAGAGGAACTGCTACTATTCCGCTGCCAATCGATGGGGCAGAAACGAAAAGGGTGGAATTCGTATCTAAACCAGCATATGAACTGCCGGAAACGGACAGGCTTATTTCGTTGTTGAGTGCGGTTGCTCCGGGTGAGGCTTCTTCGAGGGGCGCTTGTAGGTATACTGGAATATTGCCGCTAGATTGAAACTCCTCACCTATAAACAGGGGAATAGAGTTTGCCTCTGGCCCCTGTGTAAATAGGGTAGTTACACCACTCGCAGGCTGCGGCCCCCACATTGTAAGCGGGACATCTGCGGCCTCTGGTCCCGCGATGGTAAGTGTGAATGTTTGATTTTTTGCTCCAGCAAACGGCATGTGTTCCTGTCTCCTATCCTATGGCCTTGCCCTGAATAGCATTGATGGACTCGTTGACCTGTCTCTCAATTAGCGATGACAATTCTGGTGTAATACCCGTCTTCACTGCTTCTATAATAGCATCTTTGTTGCTAATATTCACAGATAAAGATAGCTCGCCACTAAATTGGTGTGTCATAGTCATAGATCCAAACGCATCAGCCACTCTGCCAAGATTTTGGGAAATGCCGCTAAATGGTCCCACAATAGCATCAAGACTGGACGCAAACGCTGAGTTAAAGCCATCTAAAACTTCTTGAACTCTTGTGGGGTCAAGACTTAATACACCGCCGCCACCACTCACGTCTCCGCCAGCGTGTTTGTACTGAACCGCGCCACGACCCACAAGCCCACCTCGGTTGAATCCCGGAATTCGTCCTCTGTTGAGGCTTTTCATGTAACCAATGCCGTGCTTTTGCACAGCGCCTTTACTCATAACAAACTCGCCGGGCGTAAGCATGGCAGGCACTGTGTCAGAAGCTCCGGGCACATTTCCCCCGGTTGCCATTTTTAATGCTCCAGCAGCCACCAAGGCGTCAGTAGCTTGTTGTAATTTGGCCGACAACGGCTTAGCTTTCTTGCCACCAATGCCTCCTTCTGACGCCAATCCGGCGGTCACACCACCCTTGGTTATTTTGTTACTTTTTAAGTAATCATCGATGATCCGTTTGCGTTGCTTTACTATGCCAGCGAATCGGAAAAGGTTATCGCTCGGAGTAAAGCCCATAGCCCTCTGTATCACCAAATCTACGATCCTACCACCCCGTTTGTCTTTGGCGATATCTCCGCTGCCAACGCCCCTTATTGATGCCAACTTTCTGGAATAGACTTGAGCCGCAGCCTTGATTGATTCTTTCTCACTTTCAGGCAGATTTTTGCCACTTACCAGACTGTCTATTCTGGGTGTTGGCTTGAACGCCAAGCCTCCACCCGTATTTTCTAGAATATCTGAAGCGTTTGCCAAAACAGAGTCCAAATAACTTGCTAAAAAATCTGGATAAGCAATCTTTTGCGGATTTAGGGCGCCCGCTTTGATTAGCGTGGCGAAGCTTTGAGCAACGCCCTTTCCTGTTTTTTCAATTTCAAAGGCTTTTTTTCGCCCAGAAGCCTTTCCAGCAGCCGCTTTTTTCACTTCCTTAGCCTCGGCTCCGTACACATCCCTTATGATCTTCAGAAAACCTGCGGGACCAAGAGACTGTGCAGACTCAATAAACATTTTTCTAAATTGATCACCTGATGGGATACCAAGGCCGCCTATAGTGCCCCCGGCTGCATTAATCGGACCTCCGCCCTGACGATAAACAACACCGCCTTTGGAGTACTTTCCGCTGTTGATCGCGGACAAGGTTCCAAGTCCAATCTTATCAACGGAAGATTTTTTGACCACAAACTCTCCGGGAGTAAGCATCGCCGGAACGGTGTCGGTTCCCTTTGGCTGGAAGATATTGCCACCATCGGATTTGTATACAACCCCACCTTTGGCAAACTGTATCCCGGTGCCCTGAAAACCTCCAACCTTTGCCGCTCCCCCTGCGGCTCTATCCGCCTGCATCTGTGCCGCAGCCGCAGCTTCTGTAGCCATAGTCAGCTTGTCCAGAGCATTGATCAACTGCTCTTCTTTGGTTGTAGCAGTGGCGAGCTGCTGTGCTATTTGTGGATCAAGACCCATCTGAATAGCGTCACGGAAAATCAGCTCCTGCTTCACATCTTTGCCGGTCAAACCTCCTGTGCCAGCTATTTCAACGTCTGCAAGCTTGTCTAAAAGACCAAAGGTTGCCTGTCTCTGTTCGGGTGTTTGGTTTTGCACAGTGCCAGTAGCGACGGCTTTTTGCACGCCTAGCATAGAGTCAACAATTGCCTTTCTGGAAGAGTCGTCTCCAACAACAAAATCTTCCACCAAGCCAGTAACAGCCTCTCTCTTGCCTCTTTCCTTTTCTATTTCGCCCATGATATCAGCAGCTCGGTCACTCTGGTCCGCTAAACGTTTTAGCTCTGCGGTTGTTTTTTTAACAATATCATTAAGCTGTTTGTTTCGCTGCTGCGCCTGTGAAACCGTTATTCTTCCAGCCTTTTGGTCTAGACGAACTCTGTTCAAAGAAGCCTGAGCCGCCTTTTTTGCAGCCGAAACACTGCCAACATCTCCAGCCCTAGCTCCCGTACCTTGCAATGCCAACTGAGCCGACTGTGTACGCTGTCTTTCTTTGCTGTCAATACTTACTGTTTGACCGCGAGCCTCAGCCCTTAATTGCACACCCTTTTGTCTAGCGGCCAATACGTTCTGCTGATTTTCCACATCTTTTTCTCTAGCCGCTTGAATTTCATTCAGGTAAGCACCGTAAGCCTGAATCTCATTGTTATACAGCGCATTTATCCGCTGGAACGACTCTTGTGCAGAATCTCCAACTTCGGCAAAGCCTTTGAAAACCTTATCAAATTCATCGACGGTGAGACCACCCTCTAAGGCTTTGTTCAAATCTTCCTCTAGTTTTGCCCTTATGTCTGCATCGATAGCCTTTCCGCCAGTGGCGGTTTTGATAACGTCATCTATGAGCTGCTGGTCAATCTTGTCGTCACTGCCTATATTGCTGAATTGTGTTAGAGTGTCTTTTTTTCCTTGTCCAAACACCTGTTGTGAAAGCTGAACATTGGAAAGCTGTTTTCGTGCCTCCCCTTGTAAAGCTTGTGGCATTTGGGAAATAGCCGCATTTATGTCGCGTGTAAACTGTCCAATATCTGAAATCTCAGTAGAGCTTCCTTCTAACCCGCGTATATTTCTTGTAAAGTCCATGTCGTCGCCAGAGCGTATAGCTGCTCGATTTCCTTGATCTTGATCTCTTTGCTGCTGAGCGAACTCTAAATCGCTCAAACCCTTCAAAAATTCCTGAGTTTCATATAACGACTGTGCGAAAGCTGCCGCCGCTGCTGCGGCCCGTTTTTCGGACTCGACTCTAGCCGCGTTGGCATTTGTAACAGCCTCGGTAGCTTGTTTACTCTGTCTCATCGCTTCTTCATATTTCTTTTGTTCAGCGGCTGCTTTCTGGCTTGCAACTCTAGCTTCGGCAAATAGCTCGTCTTGCTCTAGCTCCATAGCAGACGTGTCGAAACCTTCCCCGGTGAAGCTGGCGCCCGACATAATGTTATCTAAGTCGAAGACCATACCAAGACCTGAACTGAAACTCGCATTGTCTCTGGCCGCTTGATTTGCTCTTTTCCGGGCGGAATCCGCATCGGCCTGAGCAGCCGCCACCCTCGCCTTGCCCTCTGCCTCAATTGCGTCCTGACTAGCCTTAAACGCCTTAGCTAGTAGTCCTCCCTCTGCCATCAATTCATCAAAACTTTTACCGCTGTCGGCTTCTATGCTAACAGCATCGGCCAATGTTTTTCCAGCGGCCTTGGATTTTTTGGCCAAATTTTCAAGTGACTTTTGAGAAGCTAAAGTTGCCGTCTGGAAGGCAATAAGGTCAGCACTTCCCTCTTCAAAGTCTGCTTCTTCGAGCTTAGATACACTTTTACCAGCTTTGGCTGCCAGCGTGGCTAATTTGTCAAATTCTGTGGATACGTCGCCAGTTTTGAGATCTTTCGTAATATCAAGCTCTTGTTCTGCTCTTTTTCTTAATCCCGCCGCGCTTGTATCTTTAACGGGGCTGCTATCCAAGCCAGCCATAGCGTCATCGAACTGCTTGCCGCTTTTTGACAATTCTGAAAAGGTATCGATACTTTCATGTATGCCTTTAATCTGCTCTTGTCTAGCTTTTGCCTCTTCCTCCATAGCGTCACTAAGAAGAAAATATCCCGCAACGGCCCCGACAACAGCTCCAACAAGCGTACCGAACACAGGTATACCACTACCAAACGTGGCGCCTAGAGCTGCCCCCGCTGCCGCCCCTACGAGCGCAGAATTTGCAGCAATGTTAAATGCGTCTGCGGTATCTCGCAAAGCCAACTCCGTTTCAACGCTCGCCTTCGCGGCGTCAACATCTCCTCCTTCACCGCTTCCTATCTTATCTAAGTTTTTCTTTCTACCTTTAGCCATCTCCTCTGCCTCAGCCCTAGCCTTGGACGAGAAGAATTTTAACGCAAGGAATAGCGCCGCTACCGCTCCAACGAGTAGTAATATGGGGCCAGCCGCCGCAAAACTCGCTACCGCCTCGGCGGTATCGGCAGCAGCTTCTACACCCTCAGTGACGGCACTGGTTGCACTCGCTCCGGCTTCAAGAGTGTCGGCTCCGGCGGCGGCACCACTCGCCGCAGCTTCAGCAGCTTTCGCTGCCGCTACGGTTGTGCCCACAGTCGCCAATCCGGACAACATCTGTACCACAGTTGATCCAATCCCCAATAAACCAGAAGCAAAAGCGAGAGTCTCTGTGGCCGCCTGTTTTGTAGAGTCGGACAAGCTGCTCATCTGTACCGCTGTCGCAATGGCCGTAGTACCCATAAATGCTATATTTTGAGCAGCCTGAGCGCCACCCTGTAGCTTCTGTGCCCCTTGGCCAATCTTGCCCAATCCAGCCTTCGGGTCTTTAACAAAGCCTTTTACCGCACCGGCACCCTTTTGAAGTCTACCCTTGGCTTCTTTGAGTTTTTGTGTGAAACTTTTTCTAGCCTTATTTTCTTCTTCTATAGATTTGAGACTATTGTCGGCTTTCTGAGCTAGGCCACCATACTTCTGCCGCACTACATTTCTAGCCCTACTTAAAGCTTCTGACGCTGTGACTTCTTTATCGGCAGCCCTGATTTTTTTGGCGATAGCGGCGGCTTCTTTCTTCTGCATCTCGGCTAGAACACCTTGAGCCTGCTGGTCTCCTCCTCCGGCAAGTTCTTGAGCAAGAGACGCTTCTCCGCTGATGTCGGTGGTATAAGCTTTAGCATCCATCGCCGCAACATCGCCCGCTCCAGAAACTTTTGATGCTGCCTCGGCGGCTTTTTTGGTCTTTTCAATACCGTTTTTCATTTCACCAAAGGCTGTGTCGAATGCTTCTGCCTGCGACGAACCTTCCAGAAGCGAATCCGATGCGGTAGACACGGCTTGGGTAAGTTTGTCACCAGACAATCCGAGCTTTTCAAATGCCGCCTGAACTTTTACTATTTCTTGATCAACGCTGCCAAAGCTCATTGTAGCTAGTCCCATACCCGCTCCTGTGGGACCACCTTTCGCAAATTTTTTCCAGCCCACGGCACCACCAGTGGCAAATCTCTGAACGCCGGTCTGGTTCATTTTATTTAGGTTGCCATAACCAATACTTTGCGCAGCAGACTTATTGATAACAAATTCACCCGGTGTAAGCAAAGACGGAACACTATCTTGTCCGTAAATGCTGCCACCCGACGCTCTTCTTTGTCGTACTGTGTATTTTCCCCTTCCCGACTGAGCAACATCTACCCCAGACTTGTCTGCCCTTGCTATAATATCCGCAGCGCTGCCGCCCCCAAAGGCTTTCTTGAGATCGTCCAAACTCGATTCGCCACCTCGACCAGATAGATGTTTAGCAAATATCTGTCTAAGTTCGGCAACGGACTCATTTTTTAATTCGTTCTGCACCTTTTTCGTGAGGGTGGATATGTTATCTTCGGAAAAGAAAGATTTCGCTTCTGTCTTTACGGGTTTACCATTTAAAGTGTTTGGTAATCCAAATTTACCAGCGGCAGCTCCAAGCCCCTTGGGGAAATCAAAGGGGGCGTTTGCGGGGTCGGTATCGGGTTTTCCAAACGGTGCTCCAGCGTTGCTCAATACTAGCTCAAATAGATTACCAACAACCTGATCAAAGTTGGCACTTTTCAAGGATTGCGCTACATTTGCGTCTCCCTGTATACCAAGAGAGCCATTTATTAATTTAGCTCCATCTCTGGCAGAGTTGACGATACCTTTAATCAGAGTTGTTTCCAACCTTTCAGATTCTGAACCCGTTAAAGAACCAGCACGAAGTTCAAACTTGTTTCTAGATTTATATGCTTCAGCAATCTTTTTGGCATCTGCTTGTATTGCTGGATTTTTTATAGGAACACCAGAGTCTTTTAAAGCCTTATTAATTATCGCAGGTAAACCTGTAACAGTTCCACTAAAGTTTTTACCTCTAGCTTCCGGCCTTAAAAAGGCCGCTGCATAGGTATCAATGTCTGCTAACTGACTCGCCTCTCCAAGTGCAGCCGTTAGTGATCCCGTACCACCTGTCTTCGTTGTCTCGCCCTTTATCTTAAGTCCCTTTTTGAAATCGATAGCTTTTGTTTTTCTTGTTGCGTCAAGTTCTTTTTTAACGCCTCCAAAACTACCTCGATTAAATCTATTGTTGTTCATCGCCTCAAGAGTTCCAGCGCCCAGCTTGTTGGCACTGCTTTTCTTGATAACAAACTCACCGGGCTGAAGCATGGCGGGCACGGTGTCACGATTACCGGTGCCCGGAACAAAACCACCACGGGCAAACTTGTGGATTCTACCACCTTGTGCTTTTTTGCCAACCTTAACTCCCGCGAGAGATGCTAATCCGGGAGCTAGAGCGCTACCAATTTTGAGCGATATCATAGTGGTAAGTAGTGGCAACAGTGGTTCAAGAGCATCCACTACACGAATAAATGCCTTCGCCATTTCTAACGCGCCACCCGCAACAGACCTGAACGTAGAACTGTCTGCGAGTTTACGTATTAACGCCGAGAATTCTTCACGCACCTTTTGCGCCTGAACCGCTAGGGACTTTTGTGCGGTAATAGCATCTTCGGCTACAGAACCGGAAGCCGACTGAGCAACATTGAGCGCATTTTGCGCTGTAGCAAACTGTTGAATAAGCGGAATCACTTTGCCAATCTGACGAAAACCACCAAGCGACTCAACAATCTCACTAAACCTAAAGTCTCTTGGGTCGAGTGAAGACAAGCCCTGAGACAAGCGTCTAACAGCCTCAAAAGCTCCAACAAACTGCCCTTGAGAATCGCGCAACTGAATACCTAATTGTTTTAACTGATCTACCGTGTCTGTTCTCTGAATACGTGTAAAAATAGTTCTTAAACCAGTAGAAATCGTTTCAGCAGATTCACGAGTCGTTGCACGAACAGAGGTAAAGAGCGCAATTAGTTCGTTAACGCTACCTCCCGCAGATTCAAACACACCACCAACACGACGAATAACTGTAATCAAGTCGCCAGATTCAACGGCGAAACTCTTTGACACCGAGTTAATCGCATCCATGGTCTGTTCAAGAAACTTAATGTCTCCACCGGCAGCTCGGGCCTCTTTTCTAAACTGCCTAAGAACAGCAATAGCACCTTCTGTGGTATCTTGAATACTGTCAAACGTTGCCCCAAGACTGGTTTTCGCCAGAATATCCAACGCTTGCTTGGTTTTGGTTGCGGAAAATCCAGCCTGAGCCAATACTCTAGATACGTTTAAAAGATCTTTAGATGAGGCTCCCAACGATGTAGAAAGTCGTGTAACTTCACTAGACAAGTTACCCAGTTCGCCAACGGTTTTGCCCGTAACCTGAGAGATTTTAACCAGCTCTCTCTCGAACGCAATAGCTTCTCCTACGGCATTTTTTATAGCACGAGCAAGAGACAGCATTGTGCCTGTAGCAACCGTAATAACGCTAAATCTACGAGCAGCTTCGGATAGGTTGCGATTAAGGTTACTTACGCCTTTGGAAGCCGACTCCGAAGACTTGCTAACACCCTGCATCTGCTTGTTAAGCTTTGCCAAAGTTTGGGCATTGGCCTTTACCTGAATATTAGCGGTAATGCCAGATAGCTGCTTTTTTATATTTCCGACGACTTGCGACGTATTGGTAGGCGCTTGTAATTGTAATTGAGCGGTTAAATTAAAACCTGCCATCTTTGCTCCACCCTATAAAGATAAGGGGAGGAAATGTTTTAATCCTTCCTCCCCGAAAACTATCCACAAATCAAAATACACACATTCAGCTATTTTGCGGCTTTAGTTGTCTTTCTTTGCCGAGTAGTTTTTGGTTTGTCCGTAGTAGCCTCTGTTGTCTCTGATTCCCCGGTGGAATCTTCGGCTTTTACGGGAGAATCGATGGGTTTATCGTCGTCATCCAAGAACGGCTTACGCTCTTTAAGCGACAATTTAACCCAATCCTCTTCTCCATTTTCATCCGTGACAAGAACAACCTCTTCTCCTTCACGATTTACAAAATAAACCTGATCGGGATCTTTGTTCTGTTTACCTTCTTCGGTTCTGTATGCAATAAACCGACCATCCTCGTTGACAAGTCTACCATCCGTATCTACTAAATGTCCATCTTTATTGACAAACCTTAGTTCCTCGTCAACAAACTTAAACTCCTTGAGAAACTTATTTTCTTCCAAATTCTTATCGTAATTTGGATCAAGACCATAAATCATTCCGGCCAATTCGGCAGCCGCTTCTATAACCCAAGGCTCGTCGGCCTGAGTGTCATAAGCTTTCTGGTCCGGAAACCTCGGAGTTTTTGTAGCAGGATCTAACATACATAAACGAATAAGTTCTGAGAACCTTGCATTATCCGCCTGACCCTCGGCTGAATTCGCATCTAATGCGTTTTTCTCGGAAAGTAGGTCTCTGAAGTCCGCTCTGAGTTGTCGCAATTCCATAGCGATATCGCGGGCCTCTGAAAGACGAATACCACCAGCCTTAAGAGCCTCTTCTCTAGCTGAGATATCTTCGACAAATCTGTCGTTTTCTTTCTGCTTCTCGTCATCCCAGATTCCTTGCTGCTTCATGTGGTCAGTAAGTTTCTGCCTCAGAAGCGCTCCCGAATCTAGAGCTTTTCTAAAAGTTTCATTATACTGGACTTGGGAATCTCGATAGTCTTGGGCGGTTGGCTGTCGCAGTAAAGTTTTCACCGTGTTGCCGTCCTTATCAAGTCCTTCGATGATTCTGTCCTTTTTGTCGTCTTTTTTATCCGCCATCTTCTTCTCCTGTCTTAACTGGTAGTGAAATGTAATGCTTTTTGCGAACGATGTCGTAATTGACAAATTCCGCCTCTAGGTTACGAATCTGAGTGTTTCCTCTGTCTAGTATTTGCGCTCTGGCCTCCTCGTATATTTCGTGTATTTTTTTCTGCTCTGGTGTCTTGTCTTCCTCGGGAATATCAAAACCCCACAAAAACCCAAAACTTGCTTCGAGTGTCGAAAGAGACCCGATCATGGTTGTTTGTATTTTCTTTTTAGCAGCCTTAAAAAGCTTATCGCGCGATAGATCTTTGTTTCTTTCCTCTCTAGCGGACTTTAGGTCTAGGGACTTTTTCAAGAAATTACTATACTCTTCCGCCATTATTTCCTCCCTCCTTTAATCTTGCTAATTGCGGCTTGATGTGCCTCCATAGCTATGTTTTGACGAACGTCGTCAAATTTAGTAAAACTAATCTGCTCTCCATCTGAATTTTTTATTTTCTGAGATCTATTATGAACTGTAGCTCTACCCACAACATCATTTAGACCATATATTTCTTCAACTTCTTTATTGTCTGACGCCATCAGGAAAACTTCCTGAGAATTCGCAATCTTTGGATTCGTGATCATGTCATCGACTTCCTTCTGTTTTTTGTCCTTTTCATATTTTCTTTTTTGCACAATAAACCAACCGTCTAGGCAATCATCGTCCTCAAGAATTTTTTCGTTAGGCGCATCAGGACTTTCATGAACATTATCGTACATAGACGAATAGGTGCATAAACTTAGCTGATCTTTGGTAAACTGACACATTGGCTTGCCAAGCAAATTGGAACTTTTTTTGCCAACCGCCCACATAGATCTCCAAGGCTCTTTTCTGGCAATAGCTCTGAAAGTTTCTATAGAGATAGATTCAGAGGCGTAGTGTTCCATAATTGTTGAGATGGGGTATTTTTTCCAGTCGTAGGGCGAGTCATCAACAAATCTTGTAGACTGCGAAATTAACCACACACCCTTAGAAAACGCCGCGACCCCTTCGCAGGAGGTATGATCCAATACCATCTTTTTTGACTTATATTCGTACAGCGTTCTCTCCATGCGTCTCAAATTCGCCTTGATTCCTCTTAATTTTTTAGAGTTAAAAAACGACTTAAACGCTTCCACCTTAAGATCCTCTATTTGTTTTTCTATCTTGTCGGCCTCTCTGTCGTCGAAGGGCGACCATAAACCATTATCAACAAGTATCTCCAAGAGTTCTTTCTTGATATATACGCCGCGAAAATATGCCCGTTTGTAGGCTTCGTCGTATATTTCGTAGGACTCCTCTATCATTTCAGGAGTTGGTTCATATACATATAAAACAAGATCGCCCAGAGTCAATCTAAGACGACCTTGTAATATTCTGTATAACATCTTTTCGTAAAAAGCATCATCCATCCATCAATCCCGTCAACTACAAATTATGCGTGGGTTCTACCACCATCAACCGTTAGTACGTTAAAGTTAGAGTAAGAATAGGTAGTGGTCGCATTTCCACCGCCTGTATCTCCGCCCGAGTAACTAATAGACGAAAGCTTGTTAGCGTTTCCAAGATTCAGCACAGTACCAGCGCTGTCCTTGATGACGATCTCACGAGGCTCAAGGTTTGGAGCATCGCCGGAAACATTAACCAAGTCACCCGAAGTGGCAATCAGTTCAAACTCACATGTAACCTCAATCGGGAAGGTGGCGTATCTATGATACGGACCAAATCGACCAAGTTCCTGAATATTTTCCTGACCGAAGTCAGTACTAACACTAATACTCTGAATGTGTCGGTTTGAACTATTTCCAACAGCGTCGTCACCCTTTTGTGCATCGACTTCCGCAGGAATCGTTGATTCACCAGCCCCAAGCAGAACGTCTGTACGACGAACAACACCAGAAATTGGTGTGTCTGTACCGTCGATGTTGGTCGATGGATCGCTGGTGCCCCATGAGGTAGTTGGATCTGTGCCAATAACACCGGCAGTGGTGCTGTTCCAGAATCTATCGTTACCAACCATAGTAACGGATTCCGTAGCGCTACCATCCACACTGTAACTATAACTAACAGAACTCACATACATACCAGAGTTCATGCACACATTACGAGGAACGCCTGTAGCATTGTCAGTACCATCATCGAAGATAGCCAAATAAACATCGCTTCGCTTTTTAGACGCACCCACGAGACTGGTTTTGCATACACCATCAGTCGCAAGGTCATAAATCAGCTTGTAACCATCGATAACCTTTTCGAGAGTAACCTCGATATCGGCAACTTCCTCGATGTTTTCATAAATCGCAATCTGGCCCATTTCAAACACTTGGTCCAGAGTGAAAGTCGAACTCATACCCACGCTCTGAAGACCATGAACAATATGAGCCGCCGTGACGGGGGTTGTGCCCCGAGGGACAATCGCTACAGCCTGACAGGCGTAGAATATACGTTGATTTAATGCCATTATTAATCTCCTATTTTCTTTTTTAGCCCTCTGGTAAAGGCATGATTATATACACAAAAAACCATTAAATGGCCTTAACTTGGGTCGAACACCGAGTGGTGCCCACATACAGCTCCGGGGAAAGCTGGGTAATTTCATTTCCGCGAGAATCGCTAATCCAACACCTCCTATAGTAGAAATCATCTATCATATTGGGGTATAAACCGCTAGGAATAGCGTTTTCATTCAGCTCGTTTCTGTAATTAAAAGGAAACACCCCGGAAATAGCTACTGCGGTGGGATCAAAAAGATGAACCGTTCTATCATTTTGATATAGTATCGTATCCATAATGTTGGTGCATTCCCAGTGGTTTTCGCTCATCACGTAAAACACGATATCGTTATTTACCCACTGACCGCCTCCCAACTGGTAGCCCTCAAAGGATCTGGGCGGAACCACCTCAATGGCAACCGCTGGTAATTGAACTCTTGTTTGTCCAAGTTCAACCCAATTTCCAGAACCACTAACTTGAAAACCTTCCTCGTTTCTGAATGATCCTTGTTGAATTTGTCTAAACCAAGGAATTCCATGTGCCGGAACAACCTGCACCCACTTGTGACTATACTCAAGTTGTACGGTACTAGTCGAAGCGAGTGCAGTGTCAAAAACAACACGCCCGTTGGAATAGTCTATATAAAACGGCTTTGTAACATTTCCTGTGGCATAGAAGGTATTGTCCACAAAGACTCCTGAAATACTGGTTGGCTGTTCGGTGGTTGCGCTAATACCGCTTTCCCAAACCCAATTCTGTCTATACCCTTCCCAAACTTGACCGTCTGTGTAGTTTGGGTCTTCTGCCAATCTAAGTTTATGCCTATCACCACCGTAGATTCCGGACTGTGGAATACTGATATTGTAAAACTGTCCCTTGTCTAAAAAGCCCCAATCATATAGGGCCACAAAATTGTCAAGCAAAATGTTGGACAGAGTTGCGTCCTGACCATTTCTGACTCTTGCTAATTGTGTGTGAGGGCCGCCTGCCATTATTTAAGTACCCCCATGATAGCGCTTTTAATTTCCGAGGAAGCCGATTCTATAGCGCGAGTAATGAAATTGTTATCGACAGTACCAGAAAACTGACTATTCACTTTAAAAGGTCTAGATTCTCTCGTCATATGCCCCATGCCACTTCTTCCTTTTGCCCCATACTCTACTCCAAAGTTCGCAATAATAACAGAGTCGCCAAGTGTTAATAACCACTTTAACCAAGGAATAGAGCCTCCCACAATTATCTGTTCGGCAACAGGCAAAGAAAATAGGTTGCTATAGTCTATTGGCTGAATAGTTAGAGTAAATCCACCATCGATATTTTGCGCCGTTGCTCTACTGTTTCTGGTGTTGAGTTTAATGGTTGACAAGATGGATTGTACAATCTCGGTAGACGGATCAACAGTAAGTCCAAAATCGGCTCTCAGCAAACCGCCGGACAGGGACTGTATTTCTGGACTACTGAATATTGCCTTCGCTATTATTGGACGAATAGCGTTCTTAATATCGTTGGATTTTCGTCGCATATTATTATCAAACTCCTTAGCCAAAGCCTTGTTGATCTTGGCAAAGATTTCTCTGTCCGATTCTAATATTTTGACGCCGATACTCTTAGCCATCTATTCTATTCCAAAAAGTGACTACATACTTTGTGGCATTTTGCTTGAATCCCTGCGGAAAAGAGGGACCACTTTTCTCATACTTCGCCTTGTCATACTTTTCAATACCGTCGTAATTTGGTATCATATATTTACACTGCTCTATTTTGGGTAGATCTGTCATGTAGGATATAGTCTGAATACTTCCATCAGGAATATCTATGGACGGACCAACCTTAACCCATGCCTTTCTATCCCAGTAGATTCTAAGAGTAATATCTTCGGTTTCCTCGACGGCCTTATAGCCTTTTCCGTTACAGTATGGGCAGGGCATTCCTCGCTCAAAAGGATAAGGACCACCCGGACGATACGAACTAACAGACCGGTTTCTTGTACCCATCGTGTTCATCAAACAGTTTGGGCACTGCTCTCTCTTTTCTGGATACACCAGTGTAGCAGTTCTTGTAAACAGCAAGACTGCTTCATTGTATGTATCAAAAACACTACTAGGTATTTCAATCGCCACTATGACGGACCTCCATAAGAGCCACTACCATGGTAGTAGTTGGTGTCATCGAATCTATTGTTTAGCTTGGTATTGCAAGTAGCAATAGACCAGTCTATTTTAGACGCTTGAAGGGGAGGGAACGGAGACACAATATTCGTGCCGTTGATCTCTGTCATGAGTGTGCCAGAATTTCCCAAGCCATTAGCTCCGGCAATGCCGACAATTCCACCTCCGCCAGAAGGTTGATCGTTGCCGCTGATAATTTTTTGAGATATTGCCATTTTTATATTCTCCTAATCGAACATGTTGCCGCGATAGTCAAACTGATTAGCCCCAAGAATCATACTGCCGGGACTGTAAGGGCCAAGAATAGCTTGACCAACCAGCGTATTGTTGTATTGATAACTTTTTAACAGTTCGTCATATTTTGCACAAAAATCTTTGTACATTATATTCAGATTTTGGGTGACGCCCCTTAAGTCGATTGCTGAGGGGCCATCCTTAATAGAAATGGCGTTAGCGGCCTCCGTCTTCACTTCGCTTCCTAGTAATATACAGGCAGATTTGTAAACCGTAAGAACGGCAAAATCTGTGTCATTTTCGGTAACTGGGTCCGGCGAGATTGTAACACTCGCCACGTCCACGGTATATGTGTTGCTAAAATCGGCATCGTTAACCACATTGAAAGCGCCGCAAACGAGTATTTGTTTAAGTCTACCGTCTGTAAATTTTGCGTTGTCAAGATCGCCAATTAGCGATCTAAGCATTAAAACTAAGTCTATTTTCCAAGGCATAATTCACCTACTTTATAGATTTTCGTGGACTCGGAAACTACCAGCAGAAGTCCTCCAACTCCCGGCAGAGGTGGGCACATACGCCTGTAGATGCCATGTGCCGGGTTCATTTAAATCTCCGTCCACAGAAAGATACTGTATATTTCCATCGCTTCCGTCTGTGGTGAAGACGGGAGTGCGATCAAATGTCGTACCATCAGGTCTCTTAAATGTAAATTTCATAGACGCTTCGCTAGCCGTACTAATATCTGCAACCGTAGTGCCTCCCGTAGATGTAGTATCATATACGGTCACGCGGAAAATAGTGCCTATATCGTTGACGTGCGCCTGTTCTACAAATGCCATTGTATTACTCCTCCGGTTAAGCTATACACAGTTAGCCCAAATAAGTAAAAAATTTGTGGTTTAATATGTTGTCATTCTTATTCAGCCTTATTCAGATGTGGAAGATCAGATCTGGGTATCTGACACTTGTCGCAAATCTCATCCCAGCTATCATTAAGTTTTGAAAAATCGTATGTTTCTACACCTAAATCCTGCCCGTTTTTTCCCTGCGTATACCATTCCGTAGTGTGATCTTTCCAGTCATTTCTCATAAACTCTTTATAATCTTTCATTTCCAGTATTTTTTTCCAGTAAGGGCCACAAGTGGGATCTTCATTAATTTTTAATTTTTGATCCCTTTCAACCAACCGTATAATACTTGCAATTCTTTCATCAAGAGGTCTATGTATAGCAAATTTGTATATATCGTCCCACTCTTCTATAAATCCTTTTAAAAAAGACGCCCTAATGTGTCGTGATGTCCTGTAATAGTGTTTAATAAGATTTGCCGTCCCTATTATGACATCTATACCTCGACCAGCACAGGTTGAGGCAATTGCATTAGTTATTGAATTTCCACCTGTTCTTGGAATGTGAATAAAAACGGCTCTCTTTGGAAGATAGATCATAACACTTGAGCCATAAAATTTGTGAACGTCTCGCAAGTCACACCCGTGATCTTAATTTTGTTTTCCTGTGCTGCGTTTATGACGGGACGAATAACTCCCGTCTTCCACTTGTAGCCACCAGTGAAATCATCTCCCAATATCAAGCCCCCAGTCTTGACCTTTTGTATGCATAGATTAATTTCTGCCTTTGTTTGGTCGAATGTGTGGCCGGTGTCCAAGTAAATCCAGTCAAAATAGTTATCATCAAAGTCTAATAAAAACTGAAGGCTTCCTTTTCTGTGAAGCTCAACAACACCCGACCCAACCTCTTCTTCAAAAATGTTTGACACCTGCTTTCGGTAGTCTTTGGCACTAAACTTAATATGATCATCTACAACGTTACTGTCTACCCAGACATCTACTAGATAAAGTTTCTTAGGCTTGGCTAAATGAAATAATTGCACAGCGTTATAACCGCGACAAACGCCCAGTTTGCACCCGATCCCCCCTTTGGGTATCTGGGTATATAGATCTTCTCTTAAATGAAATTCTTGGATCATATTTATCTCTACTACTCTTGGGGACAAATCACAAACTTACCACTTTCCCTTCTTATTATAACAGCTTCTGGCAATTCGCTTTCTATAAAGAAATGAGCGCTAGACTGCTTAAAGTATTTAGCCTTAAAGGCTGCCGCCTCTTGTATATGATTCTTGTCTCGGACTGTCTGTTTTTCTGTTGGATACATTGTTAACGAACCGTATCTGATATTGTGTTTTTTTAGCCATGCTTCCGTAATGTCTCTATATTTTTCAAGTCTGGCTGTGACTATACCATAACAACAAGTCTTAGGTACTCTATGGGGGAATGGCTCAACATTTGCTATGTAGTCTATATACAATTCTTCATTTAAGCATTTCTCGTGTGGAACGTTTGGGCAAAGTATGCCATCAAAGTCTAACATGGCTGACTCTATATACGAACAGTTAAATAGATTCCACTCAAGTATGTGAGGGGGTTTTAGTTCTTTTGCGAAAAGGTCCACCTTGTCTAGCGAATTCGGGTGAGTATATATCGCTGCATAAATTGCCCCACCCTTAATCTTTGCTTTTATGTCCGCCATAGCTCTTCCAGCATAGACTGTATCGTCCACAACCAAAAGCCCACCATCTGAATCGTCGTGATTCCTCATTCTCGCTCCACCAAACTTTGAGGAACCTGACATAGGCTGGATATCGCCCGAAATGCTATTTATGGTATAGAGTGGTAGATTGAGCCACATAGCAATCATGCTAGCTGGAAGTATTCCTGATCTAGGTATTCCAAGGACACCTTTTAATTTTAGCTTGGCGATTTGCGGCAGCAGCAGGTCTCTACAGTCTTCGATAAGTTGGGAAGTTTTTATATATTTCGTACCAAGGAACGTCGCACGCCTTTGGTGTTTTTTATCACAGGCCACCTTATATTCAGATCTCTCGGTACTACTTGCACCCTGACACCATTGCCAGTTGGGTGGATCGTATGTCATCTGTTGCTTAAAAAAGTCACAGTATCCCGGCCCCGAGCACCGACACTCTTCCATAACTTCTCTCCCGATCTTTCTAAATGTCAATAAACATTGTAAATGCCGGTCCTAAAATTTTCACAAATTTGTGTGGTGCCTGTTCTGGCTCGCCCGAACTGCCCCCGCCAGAAGGTAAATCAAGTGGCGAATCATCACCAGTTCCGGCTGTGTCGTATAGGTACTTCATTGTAATATCATCAGACGACCCCCCGCCGCCAGCATATGATATCGCCGTAATTACATAAACATATGTAGAAAGGACTGTGCTACCAGTGCCAGCACCCGCAGTCCTTTTTTCTATATAAACATAATCTCCAATAATTAAAGTTGTCGGGGGACCAGTGGGATCATATGAAACTACATAATTAGGGCCAGACCCCGCAACCGTTCTTTCTGTTCCACTTTCTGTGCCGATTACGATATGGTTTCTTAATCCACGACCTCCACCACCCCCACTACTGGTGGTATTGCCTATAATCTCGATACCCAAGGCGCCGATAGGCGGGTTGTTAGCAGGGCCGCTGAAAGTCAAAACCTCAACACCAAGACCAGCTACAGGCGGGTTGTTAGCAGGGCCGCTGAAAGTCAAAACTTCAACGCCCAGACCTGCGGTATCAGATTGTGCCATTGTAGAGTTATCCTTTAAATTTTTTAACTAGCCCTTAGCCCAATTTGAATTGCATCCAATTCCGCCTCATTGTAATTAGCGCCTGTAGCTGGATTCTTTTCTTGTATCTCTTGGTAAGTATTGAAACTACTAGTTAAAGCTACTGGACTTCCTTCATGTATCACGCCGCTTACAGCATGGTTTTCGCTATTGGTTCTTGTAAAGAACTCCAAATCTGTAGCTCCTGATGAATACTTTGCGGTAGCTATATATCTAATTCCATTTCCAGTTTTAACAGTTTCGGGATCTGATACATCGAAGATACCTGTTCCGGGATTAGTTAAAGTTGCCACAGTATTCGTGTCAAAATCTGACAAATTACCACTAACAGACCCAGTACTTACAGAGAAGTTTTGAGTAAACGCAGTACCAGCAGCACCAAGCGGTAATCCCTGCACTCTCATGTCGGACCCAAGAAAGCTAGTGTTGTTACTACCAGCATCATCCAAGAAGTAAAAATCATCAAAAGTATGACTATACTCTGCCACCTGACTACTACTGTTAGCATGATCTAGTAGAAAAGCATTCAGGAAAATTACTTCGTGAAGATTTGCACATTGATTATTTGAAACAGCGTTGCCATCGCTATCCACCTGAACTGAGTCATCTAGTCTTAACTCAAGGTCATAGTTTTTACTAGAGTTTTCAACTACTTGACACTCTATTGTATACCATGTATCGGCAACCATTGCGGTTGACCCAGTGCCCAAAGGGCTATGGTCCGTTGTGGAACCACCTGCATTTACATACTCATCTTGAATAAAGTTCTTCTGTTTTTTCTTTCTGTCGGTTGAAACACTCTCAGCGACAGGGCTAGAAGCATAATTACCTCTAAAAGTTCTAGCGTATGTAGCGTTACTATTATTAAACAAGTATGCTTTTAGATAACCAGAAGAGTCATAAGATATTATCAACATAGGATTGCCACTGTTGTCAGCAATTGAAGCAATAACGGTTTCATGCGTGTGATTAATATTAGATGTTTTAAACGCAAAACCAAACGTAAAACTCCCTAAAGCCTGCTGCTCTGGAAATGGAATCCTTGACCAAGTTCCGGTATTTCCCGTAAAATATTCAATACCATCTTCATTGGATGAACTCGTTGTGTGTTGCTCATGATTTAGTTTAAGGGATTTGCTGCCAGTATACCTTCCAGTAACATCAAATTCTGTCAAAGTCCCCGGACTTGAAGAGTAGGGATGTCCAGCATAAGCCGCTTGATGAGACATGTCTATCCCAACCAAGGCGCTTTTGGTTGTTGAATTTATTACATCAAAACCTTCTATATGAAGTAGCGTCATTTCATTTCTCCGATTAAATTTTGTATTTTGTCTTTATCTTTACCCAAAAAGGTTCCGATAGCAATACGCTCAGTTTCAGTATAAATCGAGTGCCAGAAAGGTGAGAATGTATCTCTTATGTAAAAAAATCTAAAATTCCAACCCTTACTTTCTAAGCAGTCAACGAATTTTCCATTGTCATCTTCATATCTAAAGTATGATTTAGCGTCTTCTACACAGTACGTGCAGTAAATCCTCCATCCAGCTCTTGAGTTATTGTGCCAACCCATGTAGCCGTTTTTTGGATATAGCATTCTTCCGGTATTATTACAGTCTTCTTTAGGTAAATCTGAATTGTTAGCAACGAACGAAGAGATACAATCAATAATCTCATCACCAAGCGATTGTCCCGCTGCGGGTTCCCATAGAGGAATCGTGGATTTGCAATTTGAACTTGAATTTAAATTTATATATTTTGCCTGCTTCAGTTTGACACTTTCTTTTACTAAATCTAAAAATTCTCTACTGGTGTAGTATTCGTTGTTCCTTTGTTCTATGGAGTAGCCCTTTAAAATTTCGTATTTTTCTAAAATATCACTTAGAGATTCAGACAGTTCTGCTTGCAGGTCGTCTCTAAGTGAGTAGTGCTTTCTCTCAATTATCATGCTCTTAAGCCTCTCCAATCTTGACATATTCTTTGACACACCTTTCTACCTAAAGCAATCTGCCACTCAAAAGAGTTTGCAGAAGCTTTCCTCCCCTGATATAACTTTCCATCTTCTAGATTTGGGCAGTTGTATATCCTATAGTTGAACCCTTGACTAGTGCTTGATTGCTTGATCTCGTTATTATCAACTTCATGATAAATATATTCAAATCCATTGTCAGATTCGGTCCAAGAAATGCTTAAAATCCAAGCATCTGCTATCTCGTAATTATTATGAAGTCCGATAAACCCATCCACAGGGAAAAACTTCATGTTATCAAAGACTACTGGGCAACTCAAACCTCTAACACTAGTGAAAAAATCAGCGTACTTCCATGCTAATTCATGTATTTTTTTAATTTCAGGATTTAAAGATGTGTCATCATCCTCTCCAAAAGTAGTAAGTCTAGACACAACTGCTGGGATAGACTCACTAGCGTCAATCGCCGTCAAGGTTTCCATAGAAAATTCATTGTCTATATCAAAATCATCTGGTAAATCAAGAGCATTATTGTACTGAGATAAATCTCCCAGAGAGTCTATTTCTGATTGTATCTCCACCTCGATTGTGCTAAAAACACTCGCATCCTTTAATTTATACATTCCGGGGTAAATCATAGGAAACTCTCCTT
>CEUO01006914.1_pt1 | contig 35975 bp, 54 predicted proteins | sample 531391 | NCBI WGS metagenome assembly CEUO01 (sample SAMEA2622799, study PRJEB7988) | marine metagenome | isolation source: saline water (ENVO:00002010), including
CCGTTTGCCCGTTAACCTTCCCCCGTTCACACGTTGCACACGTTCAAGGGTGGAGAGGTAAACCCCAAAGCAAACAAATATATATTAACATTTTATAGTGTATTTATATACTATTAATAAACTGATTAACAGAGGTAAACAAAAAAAATATGCATATAATGACAAAAAAAATATAAATAATAGTTTGTTTTTAATAAATTAGTCGTATATTAGACACATAAACAACAAACAGTAAACAGTTATGGAAATAATAATTATATTAACAATGATTTTCATTGTTAGATTTGCAGAGTATAACGCAAAAATTTAAAGCTATGAAAAGAGAAAATAATAATACTAATTATTTAAGCACATTATTAAAATATAAATTAATAAATTTTCATACTTATTTATTTAGAAAGAGAGCAAACCAATTAAATATATTAACCTATAAAATTAAAAAAGATGTATAATACGAGAATTGAAATGACTAAAACGGATTTAATAAAAAACCCAAACACAAAGACCACGTATTTAGTGGACAAGGTGGAAAGATCCACCATAAGAGAAAGTGAATATAATAATATATTAAACTCTGTTAAATTTTTTAGAAGATTAGGGGGGGCAGAAACCGAGCAAAAAAAATATACTAGGGCAGGATATTTGACCTATAAATTAACCTCCACAAGTCCGAACAGAGAGAGAAAGACTATACGAGAGTTTGAATTTATAGAGGATAAAAGATATAAATACAATAGATAAATAAAACATTATTAAAATATAAATTAAAAAATCAAAAATTATGAAAAAAGGTACAGAACATACTACTAATAAAAGATATAAACACGATACGAAGAGTTTATTAGACTTTAAAAAGTCAATGGATAAAATAAGCAAAAATATATTTATAAATATGTCTATTGATTGGAAGGATGACATAAAAAAATGTGAGGAAGAATTAAAAGATTTAAAAAAATCCTTAAGGGTTATAAATGAATTAATAAAAATTGACAAAAAATACTTAAATAATTAAAAAGATGAACACAAACACAATAAAAACAGAATTAAAAGATTATATAATTGATAGAGTTAACGATTATGATAATATAGAAGAACTTATTAATAGCAATGAATTGCATCATGAGTTATTTAATACAGATTATTATATAATAGGCACATATCAAGCGAAAGAATGGTTAAAAGATCATAACCTTTGCACGTTTGAAGTGTGCGACTATATAAAGCAATATGAAATGGATAATTTTGGCGAATGTTACACAGATTTGTCAAGTCCTGAAAAGGTTGTAAATATGTTAGTTTACATAGTGGGAGAAGAATTAATCTATAATATGGAAGATGAACTTTTAGAAACAATAAATAAATAAAATTATGAAATTAAAATTAGAAGATAGTATAGAGATAACTATTAAAAACATAAAGTTGGTAATTAAACATAATGATATAGGGTATAGTATAGACACATATATTAAACTGCCATTAGATGATGTATTAATAAGAGATGAGCAAGTTTGCTTTGATGATTTAGAAGAAGTTATAATTAATGATGTTAAACAAATTAAATAAATAAAATTATGGCAAAAATAGAAAAATACGTAAAGCAAGTAGACTACTTATGGTATCATGCTGACATCACAGACGAACAACTAGCAGAATATAAAAGATATTTAAATGATGAAATCGAAGAACCAGATTGGGTACATGATTTAGATTTTGATCTAGTTAGAGATAAAACAGGCAGTGATGATTATGAACTTGAACTAATAGAAGATTAATAAAAAAATAAAATTATGAAAGAAATAATAAAAAAGTATATTAAAAAATTTGGCTACAAACCCACAAGTTTGGAGCTATATAGTTTATATAGGGAGGGGCAATTATCTTTATCTGATAGTGAAGAAAATATACTAATAAAAGAATTTGAAAATAAATAAAATTAAAAAAAGTTTGTCTATTATTTGTTTATTAAATAAAATAGACATAAATTAGAAATTAATTAAACTAAATATATTATGAAAGCAAAAGTCAGACAATTAACAAGTAACACAAGTTATAATCCAATAGCAAATCAGTTTGAAATATGGACTGATAAGGGGTATTTTTTTCAATCATACGATAGTATAATATATTTTGAATGTAAAAAGACAGGAAAAGAATATCTTGATAAATATAAATGGGATTATTCAACAACAACAGGAAAATATAGAAACCAAATACTAGGAGAAAATATATCGGAAACTAGAAAAAAAATTAAAGAGGGTAAATATATATTAAAAGATCTAAACAAAACAAAATAAAATTATGAAAAAATATCAATGTAGGTTTATAGCAAAATTTGGGGCATATTCAATGGAAAAGTATGATTTACCAACAGATAATGAAGAAGAAATAATAAATACACTAACTAATGATGGGTGGGAAGTGTTGGAAGTTTATGACATAAAACCCCAATAAATAAATAAAATTATGGAAAAGATTATAAAGTATTATCAAGAAAATAAAGAACAATTTTGGAAAGATTGTTTATTAAGTAATGAAGAAGATAGGCAATATCTATACAACGATTGGATAGAAGATTATTTTAAAACATCAACATTAAATAAATAAAATTATGGACAAGAAATATAAAGTTATAGAAATAAACAAAGATTATATCGTAAGAGAGTTTAAGGATCTTAATATATATCAGGCAGAAGATATATATAGTCAGTTGGTAAATAATTATTCAGTAAGAAGTGGTTATAATAATGTTAAAATAGTAGAATTATGAAAAAGAGTATATATAGATGTAAAGAATATGTAAAAAGTAAATATGATAACATATGTAGTAATTGCAATTCGAATAAAACTTATTGTGATTATTCAAGAACAATTTTAATAACTAAATAATAAATAAAATTATGATTAAAGACTTAAACAGGATAGTGGGGAGATTACGAGAATACGAACAACACGTTAAATATCTAAATTCTCCTATACATTTCAGAAAAGTGTATGAAAAAATAGAGTCGTTAACAAATGATATTGAATATATCATTAATAAAAATAAACATAACAATTAAAACTATAACATTATGAAAACACAAGAATTAAACACAACACAATCAAAATCGATACTTATTGCTAAATACGATTTTGGAGATTATTTATATAATCAAATAGAGTATTTTAAAAAAGATAAGAAAGAGTTTTTAGTATCTATATTATTTGATGAGGAAACACCACCAGAAAACATATCAGATAATGACGTTGAAAACCATTTTTATAACGATTATTTTTTAAGCGAGTTGCATTGGGATAATTTTAAAGAAGAATTACACGAGGGGTTTAAAAAACATATAGGTAAAGAGGTAAGGGTTGAGGGATTTAATATGGGTTGGAGAAATAGATCAGGATATAAAGAATTTACAATAAATAAGCCTATTGATGTATTTAATGAAATTATACCAAACACAAGTGAATTAACATTTAGAGTGGAGAGTTTGGGTAATAATAAATATAACATAAGGATCTCACACCACGATAGCCCAATGGGAGAACATTATGAGTTAGCCATTAAAGAATAAAGTTATGGAAACATTACAAGAATTGTACTCTTTTTATATAGAAAATTGTGTAGATGAAGATAAGAACGAAATACCTTTATCTTATAAAGAATGGGTACTTAATTATGGAAAACAAGAATTAGAATTAAATAAATAAAATTATGGATAAAAGAACAATGAAAGAAATAAGAAAACAAGTACGAAGTGCCGAAATAAGAAACGATTTAGATTATGCAAACTCTCAGCCAAACGAGAATGAAAAGAAATATAAATTAACAAAAAAGAGATTTGCAGATTGGTTATTCTCAGATAGTGATGATGTAGAGTATTGGGGAAGAAGATTTGTAAGTGAATTAAGGGACGAGGGAGAATATAGTATAACACTACAAGAGATATTTGAGGAGAGAGATGTAATACCTGTACATATATTAGAAAACTACAACGATATTAATGAGAAAAAAGTAGATGATTGGGTTGATGAAGTATGTATAACAGAAGTTGAATTAATAGATTAAAAATTAAAACAATAAAACTATGAACACAAATCAATTAAATAAACACTTAGAAGATAAGTCATTAAGCGACATAACTAAGATGGTAGATAAAATAACAGGCATTCTTAATAAGTATGATAAAGAATATGATATAAGACTTGAGGACTTTTATTTATTAAAAGTACAGAAAGGAGATAACGTATTGTATCAAAATGAACACTTAAAAGATTATGGTTTAAGACAGATATTAAGAAACTTATTAAAAAATAGGTATTATGATGTAATACTTAAAAAGAGAACACAAAATTTATTAAAGAAAGTAGAATTATTAGATTAAAAAATTATGGAAAAGAATATAGAATTTTACAGAGAATGTTTAAAAAGAGAATTAACAAAACCCTTACATGAAACAGATTTTATGTATATGAGAAATTTAGAAAATAAAATAAACGACTTAAAAAACAAATAAAATTATGAGCAAGATATATATAGAAAATTCAAAATTTATGGAATACATAGATAAATTAGCAACAAGGATAACAGAAGAAAGATTTGGGGCAGAAACATGGACAGAGGGGAGTTTAGAAGAAAACCACTCTGATACAATGATATTTAATGAAGATGCACAAGATTTTTATAATGATGTGTATAATGAATATGAAACATTAACTAATAACATATTAGGATTGTATTGTAATAGTGAGTTAGATAATTTAGAAGATATAGCAAAAAAATATAGAGAATTAAAATTAAATAAATAAAATTATGGGCAGATATTATAGTGGAGACATTGAAGGCAAATTTTGGTTTGGCATTCAGTCTTCAAATTCAGCAGATAGATTTGGGGTTATAGGAGACTACCCCCCATACTTAGAGTATTATTTCAATGAGGATCATATACCTTGTGTTAAAAAAGAGTTATTAAAAATTAAAAAGACGTATGGAGAAGACATTAAATTAATGAAGAAGTTTATGGAAAAAAACAATTCATATAATTATGATATGTTGATAAAGTTTTGTGAAGAAAATGGTAAACCTAAAACAGAAACCGAGATAAAACAGATTTTAGAGGAATTAGCAGATTATGAGTTGGGAGAAAAAATTTTAAAACACCTAGAGGAGAATGGAGAATGTTTTTTTAGTGCAGAATTATAAGAGATAAGATAATGGATCGAAAACGATTAATAAACGACATACAAAAGATTAATTGTATGGGTAGAAACAATATAACAGAATTAGCTATTCTAGAGAATGAAGAATTATTAGAAAGGCTAAACCAATTAATTAAATATAGAAAAAATGAAAATAGAAGAATTTAAAAAAATGCTAAAACAAAGTTTAGGAGATAGATATATTGATGGAGGAAAAATTGAATCAAAACAAAAAACAAAACAGAAACCAAAAAAATTAGGAAAGTTATAATATATCTTATATATTTGCCCACACAATAAGTAACACTCTCGTAGTTATTCCTATTGTTCAGAGAAGTAATGTAATAAATTTAGCATGGGGGCGATTTGTTTTGTTACTTCTCTTTTTTTTACTAATATATTTGGATAAGTCTAAATTTAGACTTAATTTAGTTTACTAATTAAATAATTAATGAAATGAAAAAAGATTTAATAGAGACCATTCAATCTAAGTTGAGAGATCTAAGAGACAATACAAAGTGTGATGAAAACGCAGAGACACATTGTGGTTGTGAAAAGTTTGATGAGATTATAGACCTTGTGGATAATTTTAGAAAAATTAAAGACGAGGTAAATTGGTACAGAACTTATGGAGAATACCTGAACACCTACCATGCTCGTATAGATGCAGAGGCATGTGATTATGCAGATCAAATAGAAATGAACACTTAAATAATAACTTAAAATTAAATACTATGAAACAATTAACAAAAGACCTTTTTAGATCATTAAATAAAGCAAAAGAAACCACTAAACAAAGACTTAAATTAGTGATTATGTTTACAATAACCCTTACCACTTTACTAGGTGGGTTGTATGGCATGTTCAAAATGATAAGTATAAGTGGATTAGAAATAGTAATTTTTATATTCAGCGTATTATGGGTATGGTTTGGGATAGGATTAATAGACATGTTTAGAGATTTATATAAAATTAAAAACTAAATCCATGACCTCTTTACATATAAATATAGTAGAGTTAGCAAGCAAGTTAGCTCATGAACAAGTAGTAAATGAAATGAATATGCTCGGACACGCAATCTATGAATTTGATGAAGAAAACATAGAAACAGGAAGCTATACGGAGGAGGCACAAGAATTTTTTAACACTGAATACGATAAGTATTGGGATATAATCAAGGAATCCGAAATGTCTCCTAGTAAATGGGATAGAGAAAGTGATAAAAAAACCCAACAACAAATCTCTATGCTGAAGAAAATAATAAACAATCTAAACAATTAAAAACATGAAAAAAACACAAAATCTAGAACAACAAAGGAAATTATATGATAAAATTAATAAGGCTAGACAAACCCTACAAGATGCAGGATATTATGTATGGAATATATATCATATTGAAGATGTGAAATACAACTATGACTGCACTGATGATGAAGCTATGCAGGTATTGGAAAAGGCACTAGACAATGATGGAACGGCTAATCAGATTTGGGAGAGCATAAATTATTTTGCAAGTGAAATGGGATTAAAAGAAAGTGAGATATAATTTGGTAATGAGAATAAATTAAACTATTTTTACACATCATATTATTTAGTTTTAGAGAGGACTCTAAAGTCTATGGAGTCCTCTTTTTTTTAAAAATACAACTATGAGTAAAGACAAAATAAAAGAAGTGAGTAGAAGGGTGTATGAAATGTTGGCATCTAAAAATGATGCTTATGGAAATTCAGCACTAGAACCTATTAATATATTTAGTAAAGGTGATGCCACGCAATCTTTATGTGCAAGAATAGATGACAAACTCGCCAGAATAAAAAATAAAGGATTCTCAGATGAAACAGAAGACACTCTCTTTGATCTGTGTGGATACCTAATCTTGTTAATTATTGCAAAAGAGAATAAAAAATGAATGAGAAAACACTAGAAACTATAATATGTGGATTTGTAATAATAGCCTTAATAATGCTTATGGCTATTGCACTATCAGGACAATAAATTATAAATAAAATTAAAATGAAAAAAGATATATTTAATAAATATGTAGATGAGGTAGCTGAAGCGTTTGATCTACAATCTTCAGACATGTTTACCAAAACAAAAGAACGAACAAAAGTTGATGCTAGACATCTATTATATTATTTGTGCAAAAAAAGACCTATGCGAATAACATACATACAACAATTCATGAATGGAAGGGGATATAAAATTAACCATTCTTCCATTATACATGGTATAAATCAAGTTGAAGAAAAAATTAATGAAGACAAGGACTATTTAACACTAATAAGCAAAATTGAAGAATGTACACTTTAATAGAAGTGTTTAGTCAAGCAACACAAAATAAAGATAATGGTATTTTAGATAGCTTAGATTATCAAGCACGAATAGAAAGAGCAATAAAAATAGTTAAAGATAATGAGACAGATATTGTTAACATCTTTAACACCACTCTAGGTGGAGATTATTATAAAGAAATAAACAAAGATGAATATAGAATTTTTACGGATAATGGTTGGAAATATGGAATTTATGTATTATCTTTGTCTAACTATCGTAGAAAACTTATTAATATAGAGGAGAGAATAAAGCAAGAATTTAATGGAAGAAAAAATGGTAAGTCAATACAATTAAGTAAAACAAGAAGACTAACAATTTTAAAAAATTTTAGCGAAGTGTCTAACAAATTAAAACAATTACAAAATGGCGAAATCAAATAACTATTACACAGAACTATCAGAATTACCAATTAAAAGATTGGTAGAAAAAAAAGGAGGACTAGATTATTTATCATGGTCTAATGCTTGGGATATGTTAAAAAAGGCATATCCAAATGCTCAAAGAAAAGTATACGAACATACAGATTATAAAACAGGAAAAGCTGAATTAAATTATTTTTGTGATGGTCGCACGGCCTATGTTAAAGTGGGGATCATTGTAAACGATATAGAGCATATAGATTATTTACCTGTTATGGACTATAGAAACAAGTCTATACCTGTAGAGAAAATTACATCTTTTGATGTGAGCAAAACTATACAGCGTGCCACTGCTAAAGCTATTGCTATGCATGGTTTAGGATTATCTCTGTGGACAGGAGAAGACATACCATCTGATCCTACCCCCAAAAGAAAATTAGTATCGGCAACCTTAGATATAGGTGATGACAATTGGGATAAGGTTTTAAAATATGTGGAAGCTAATAAAGAGTTGGGGTTGCAAGCTATAGTTAAAATGTTAGCTAAGAAATACAAAATCTCTAACGTGGTAACAAAAGAAATAGAAAATATAATTAAAAAATAATGGATTACGATAGAGAACCATATCAAGACCTAGTAGACCACGAACCATGTGCATTTTGTGGAGATGTATTAGTGTCAAATGAAAAAATGTTTTGTAGTAATTCCTGTAGGAACGCATACTTAAATGACTAAAATATAGGGGTTCATGAGGAAGTGTTTAAAATTGTCTTGTCCCACTTTCTAACTGTGTTCAACATGAACCTCTATATATTAAAATAATAAATATGAAAAAAAATATAGACATAAAAGAACTAGCATATATTTTAGCTAGAAACAAAATAGAAAAGAAATATAAAAAAAATGGATATTCACCATATATATCTGTCTACGAAGAATATGTGGGTTACAAGCTGACAAGAGATGCACAAAAGTTATTCGATAAAGAGTATGCTTATTTTTATAAAACTTTGGAGGAAAATTCAAAATGAAAGATATAATAGAACTTTTAAAAGATGATGAACAGTATTACAGTGGAATAGGTAAAAACTACCTGTCCAACTCTGATATATCAAGCTTATTGAACAATCCAAAAGAATTTGGAGTAGAGAGGCCTGATAACCTAAACTTTGTTAAGGGTAGACTATTTCACCAACTAATCCTTGAACCTGAAAAGGTTAAAAACATTAACTGCATAGATGTGAAGTCTCGAAATACTAAAGCTTATAAAGAATATAGCAACGGATCAATAGTTTTGTTACAAAAGGAGGTGGATGAAATCATAAGCTTAACCAAAACAATGCTAGGCAATTTAGACTTTTTTGATATGATTAAAGAAAAAGACAACTCATACGAAGTGCCTATGATTAAAGAAATAAAAGGGGTAATGTGGAAGGGCAAGGCAGACATTGTTAACGAACATGTACTCATTGATTTAAAAACTACTAGCGATATAAAAAAATTCAAGTGGTCTGCTAGAGAATACAACTATGATAGTCAAGCATATATATATGAGCAACTATTTGGTAAGCCTTTAATCTTTTTAGTAATAGACAAGCTGTCTAATTCACTAGGCATCTTTGAGCCAACAGTGGAATTTCTAGAACGGGGAGAAAAAAAGGTAGAAGAAGCAATAAGTGTTTATAATAAATTTTTTAGTGAAGACTCTAAAGAAGATGTTAACACCTATTACATAAATGAACAATTAACTTAATTATAAATTTAAAATTTAATACTATGTCAGAAAATACAGACAAAATTTTTGCAGATGGATTCTCTTTTAAAACTAGGGAGCAACAACCAGACTTTGTTGTTGGTAGACTCTCAATAAAAGTGGAAGACGCAATTACTTTCTTAAAAGAAAGAAATAGAAACGGATGGGTAAACCTAAATATCAATAAAGCTAGAAGTGGAAACTACTATTGCGAGCTTGATACATGGAAGCCTACTAATGAAAATAAAACTGAATCAAAACCTAAAGAGGTTAAAGAAGATTTACCGTTCTAGTTGTTTTTTTTATGTTGGAAGGGGACTGAGAAAATATATACAGTCCCCTTTTTTTGTGCCAACTGTGTCAATTTTAGATATACATATATATATATAAATAATTTTATAATCTATATTTATTTTTTGTCTACAATACAAGAGAAAAATTGACATTTTCGACACAACCACTGATAATCAACGACTTACATAATTAAAAACGACATAAAAACGACATAATAATGACACCAACAGTAACTATATTTAAAAATATTAAAGAAACATCTACTCCTTTTTACAGAGAGGTAGATGTGGTTTTGGATAGGATCAAGAATGGTTCATCTAAAGACTTAGTAAAAAAGATAAGACTAGAAAAAGATAAGTCACAACGAAATGAGATTAAAAAAGAACTACCTGCTATATGTTTTTCAGGAACATTTAATAAGCGTACTGACAACTCTATTGTTGAACATAGTGGTATAATATGTTTAGATTTTGATGGATATAATAAGCAGAAGGAATTATTATCAGACAAGGAATCTCTAACTAAAAACAAATTTGTTTATTCAGTTTTTATAAGTCCTTCGGGTAATGGATTAAAGGTTTTGGTTAAAGTGCCTCAAGATGCAGACAACCATACCAACTATTTTAATTCCTTACAAACTCATTTTAATTCTCCTTACTTTGATAAGACATGTAAAAATCTAAGTAGAGTTTGTTATGAAAGCTACGATCCACTAATATATATAAATGAAAATTCCTCTACATGGGATGTAATTGAGGATGTAGAGTATACAGAGGTGAACGTACACAAAGACCCCCCTACTATACCTATTACTGATGAAAATAAAATTGTAGATATTTTAATTAAATGGTGGCAGAAAAAATATCCCATGCTTGAGGGGCAACGAAATCAAAATGTCTATGTTTTGGCAATGGCATTTAATGATTATGGTATAAACAAAAGTTTAGCTTCTTACGTTTTAAATAATTATGCCACCCAAGACTTTAACTTAAGTGAAATACATAGGACAATAGAGAGTGCCTATTCTCATAGCCAAAATTTCAGCACTAAGTATTATGAAGACGAGGAGAGGGTTAATAATATAAAAGCCAAACTTAGAAGAGGTGTTACCAAAAAGGAAGTTAGAAGCCAACTAGAAGAAACCAACCTAGATGAGAAGACAATAGATGCAGTACTAAACAAAGTGGAGGAAGAAAACTCTTTAAAACAATTTTGGACTAAAAGTGACAAGGGTGTAATTAAGATAGTACATATATTATTTAAACACTTTCTTGAGGACAATGGGTTTTATAAATACTGTCCAGAAGGTAGTAAAAATTATGTATTCGTAAAGGTTACTAATAATCTTATTGACCATACCTCTGAAAAAGAAATAAAAGACTTTATACTAGACCACCTTTTAAACCTAGATGACTACTCTGTTTATAACTATTTTGCTGATAACACTAGACTTTTTAGAGAAGAGTTTTTAACTCTACTTTCAACTATTGATATTTATTTTATAGCTGATACTAAAAGTACATCTTATCTGTACTATAAAAACTGTGCTGTGCAAATAACTAAAGATGAGATTAAGCCAATAGACTATTTAGACTTGGGTGGATATGTGTGGAAAGACCATATTATTAACAGAAATTTTAATCTATGTGAGTCTAATACATGTGATTATAAAAGTTTTGTTTTTAATGTTTGTGGCCAAGATAAAGAGAGAGTAAAATCTATGGAATCAACTATTGGATATATGTTGCATGGACATAAAAACCTATCTTATTGCCCTGCCATCATACTTAATGATGAGGTGATCTCGGATAACCCCGAAGGAGGAACAGGGAAGGGAATCTTTATGAATGCCTTAGCTCAAATGAAGAAAGTGGTTACAATTGACGGAAAGTCTTTTACTTTTGAAAGGTCTTTTGCTTACCAATTAGTTTCTGCTGATACTCAGGTTTTGGTTTTTGATGATGTTAAAAAGCACTTTGATTTTGAAAGACTTTTTAGTGTAGTAACAGAGGGTTTGACATTGGAAAAGAAAAATAAGGATGCAATAAAAATACCTTTTGCTAAATCTCCTAAGATAGCCATAACCACTAACTATGCCATAAAGGGGGCAGGTAACTCTTTTGAGAGAAGGAAGTGGGAGTTGGAATTGCATCAACACTATAACAAATCTTTTACACCACTAGATGAGTTTGGTAAATTAATGTTTGGAGATTGGAATGATGAAGAGTGGTGCTCTTTTGACAACTATATGATTAAGTGTTTGCAAAACTACTTAGATAAAGGGTTACAAAAAAGTAGATTTGTTAATCTAAAGGTGAGACAATTGTCTGCCGAAACATCTCATGATTTTATTGAGTGGTGTGGATTAATAAAGGGATCGCAACCAAATATGCAACTTGCCCCAGACATTAAAAACTATAAGCATGATTTATACTTAGACTTTATAGGAGAGTATCCTGATTATGGACCTAAAGCAAAAATGACTATATCTAGAACTAAGTTTTACAAGTGGTTAGTTGCTTACTGTATATTTTCTCAAGGAGTTGTTCCAGAAGAAGGTAGAGATTCTCAAGGAAGGTGGATTAGGGTTAGAACTAAAAGAGAATTAGAGGTTCAAACTAATTTAGATTTTTAATGAGAGAATACAACGAAGACGAAGCTATGGAAAACTCTTACAAGGTTATTTTTAGAGGGTTTGATCCCCTGTTAATGATCTATGAAGGTAATGGTTGGTTTGCTCATGATTTTAGGGACAACTTGGTTAAAAATGATATAGAGAACATGTTGCACTACTATGAATCTAAAGAGAATTACTCTAGGTGTATAGAGATAAAAAAACTTATAGACATACAATGGAATTTAGAAAATACCAAATAGAAATAATAGACAAGTCTTTAAAGATACTTATGAAGCACGGCTTTGTGTATTTAGGTATGGAAGTTAGAACAGGTAAAACACTAACAAGCTTAGGCGTGGCTCAAAAAATGTTCATGAATAATGTTTTGTTTATAACTAAAAAAAAGGCCATAAGCTCAATCGAAAGTGATTACAAATTGCTATCTCCAAAGTATAAGCTAGTTGTTATAAATTATGAATCGTTACATAAAATACCTGACTTAAAGTGGGATATGATTATTTGTGATGAAGCTCACAGTTTGGGAGCATTCCCTAAGCCTAATAAAAGGGCAAAAGGGGTTAAAGATATTATATACAAAACCCGTGCCAAAGTTATATTGTTATCAGGCACACCTACCCCTGAATCCTATAGTCAATTATACCATCAAGTTTACGGAATACCTAGTAATCCGTTTAATGATTGTGTTAACTTTTATAAATTTGCTCACAAATATGTAAGGATAAAAGAAAAAAAAATAAACGGTCTATATATTAGGGATTACTCAAATGGTTTAGAAAATATAATACAAAAAATGAAGCCTTATACTATTAACTTTTCACAAAAGGAAGCAGGATTTAAAACGTCTATAGAAGAAAAGGTTTTACAGGTGGACATGAATCCTATTACCTACAAATTAAGCTCTGATCTAAAAAAAGATTTAGTAATTGAAGGTGAAGAAGAAATTATTCTTGCGGACACCCCTGTTAAATTAATGATGAAACTACATCAACTATACTCAGGTACAATAAAATTTGAAAGTGGCAACTCTATGGTAACAGATCCAAGTAAAGCTGTTTTTATTAAAGATTATTTTAAAGATAAAAAGATAGCTGTATTTTATAAGTTTAAAGAAGAATTAAATTCATTAAAAAGTGTATTTAAAGAAGGAATTACTACCGAGTTGAGTGAGTTTAAGTCTACTGATAAAAACATAGCATTACAAATAGTTAGTGGAAGAGAAGGTATCTCTTTGAAGGAGGCTAATTACATTGTATACTACAATATAGACTTCAGTGCAACAAGTTATTGGCAGAGTAGAGACAGAATGACTACTAAAAATAGACTAAATAATAGTGTATATTGGGTGTTCTCAAAAGGAGGCATTGAAAATGATATTTACAAGGCTGTAACTAAAAAGAAAGACTACACTATAAGACACTTCAAAAGGGATTTATTAACTTTGTAGTTATGACAGAACAGCAAATTCAATGTAAAAAAATAAAAGAATTAGAGGGTTTAGGGTATTATGTAATTAAACTTACCACTACTAATAAAAATGGAATACCTGACCTGATAGCTATACCTCCCAATAGTGATGTATTGTTTATAGAAGTTAAAAAACCTAAGGGTAAATTATCTAAGCTTCAAGAGTTTAGACTTAAAGAATTAAAAACACATGGAATTAAGACAGAAGTTTACAGAGGATAGAGTCAAGTGCGAATTTGATGAGCTATTTATAGATGAATTATTAGACTTGCCTTACGAGGTCTCAATAGAGATTATGGAACAACTTAAAATAAACTCTAGTAAGCTTCCAGAAAAAAATTTTTATTCACAAGTAATAGGAGGGGTGGTAAAAATAAATCCACCTTACTTTTTTGAGCTTGAATATATAAAAGAGGAGGGATGTAATCCTATTTATCTTGATATAATTGAAATAGAGTGTGACCAATACCTAGACTATATAACTTGTAATACATATTTAAAATGAAAATACATAAAGAAGTAGAGTTTCTAATAAATTTAGTAAACGACACCTTTGACTTAGACATAATAACAAAGTGCAGAAAAACTAAATATATTCATGCTAGAGTTATTTTTTGTAAAATACTAAAAGATAGGGGGTACGGATGTTTGATCCTGAGTAAAATTTTAAATAGAAACCACGCTACTATTTTAAATTGTTTTAAAAGTTTTGATTGGTTTAACAAAACTGACAAACATTTTAATGCATACTATACCGTTATTGAAGAAAAATTTCAGGAAGGATATCTAAATTGCAGAGAATTAAATGAAATTGAATTAAAAAAAGACATAATTGTTTTGCAAAATGAAAATAAAGTATTATATTTGGAAAACGCCAAATTAAAATCTAAAATCAACGACCTGTTAAAAGACAAGGTGGTTTATTTAGAGAGTAGAATGTAATGTCTCAAAAGCCTTCTATAGAGAGAAACAGAATTAAGCATGTTAATTATTTAATGAGCGAAATTCACGACTCTACTAATCAATTGTACGAATATTTTATGGATCAAGAATATGATAAGGCTAAGAAGGAGACTCTTACTTTAATCAAACGACTCAGAGAAGTCATTCAATCCTTAGAAAATGAAATTTAATTCAGACTTTAGACCTCGCCTACATGGCAATAAGAGGGCCGCATTCGATTATTTTACAAAAAAAGAGAGAAGAATCTTGGTAATTGGAGACATCCATGCTCCTTTTGTTTTAGATGGATATTTAGATTTTTGCAAAGATGTATACGCCAAGCACAATTGTAATCAGGTAGTTTTTATAGGAGATATTTTAGATAACCATTATAGCTCATTCCATCAGACAGACCCAAACGGTCTTGGTGGTGGAGAGGAGCTTGAGCACGCAATATCAATAGTACAAGAGTGGTATAAGGCTTTTCCTGTGGCTGACGTTCTCATCGGAAACCATGATCGCATCATAATGAGGAAGGCTGTTGATTCTGATGTCCCTCAACAGTGGATAAAAAGTTACAATGAAGTATTAGGAACTAATTGGAATTGGATAGAAAGAATTGTTTATGATAATGTGCAATACGTTCATGGAGAAGGAGGTACGGCCAGGACCAAGGCAAAAAACGATATGATGTCCACCGTGCAGGGCCATATCCATACCCAATGTTACACTGAGTGGCTAGTGGGAAGAAACTTTAGAGTCTTTGGAATGCAGGTGGGATGTGGGATTGATGGAGGCTCCTATGCTGCTGCTTACGCAAAACATTTCAAAAAACAAGCAATCGGATGCGGGGTAGTATTAGGAGGACACACAGCTATAAATTGTTTAATGGAATTGTAATATGAAGTGTCCAATATGCAACAATGACATGATATGGAACAACGACTTTGATTGGGAAGATATGGGCGTTGAGGGTGTAGGGATAGTTAGTTTCAATACATGTGATAATGAAAAATGTAACGTAGATAGTGTTCATGTATATTCAAAGTAAGTACTATGCGATACGAAACCCAAGAAGATAAAGATAGAGAAATAAAAGCTATTGAAAAATTTGTTAATCTATTTAAAGGCAGTTATCGAAAACTAGGGCCAAATGATATTGATTTTAGAGTCTTTGATAAGGATAAAAAGATAATAGCCTATGTAGAGGTAAAAGGAAAGTCCTCAACTTTAAGCAATGCTTTCCCCTTGTATGTGGCAGCTCGCAAACTTGTAAAGTTATGTGACAAAAGATTAAACCCGGTGGTAATGTGGGCGTGTCACGATGGAATCGTTTACGCCAAAGTACCTGATTTAATAGGAGAATTAAGATGGGGTGGACGGGTAGACATTAGAGATGAAGCGGTAAATGACCAAGAATTAATGGTCTATTTTAATAAGAGCAAAGTATTTAAATACTTAAAGTATTAAGATTTTTTAGTTAACCTTTTAGGAAGTCTCTTTAAAACATGTTTAGGTGTTTCTTTTTCCCACCTTTTAGCCATTTCAGGTTTGTTTTTATACATCCACGCTCGCTGTGCTTTACTTACAAAAGGCATAATTATCTCCTAGTTCTCCTTGGTCTCCTTCGGGTTCTAGAACCACTAGGAGCCGGTTCATAATTATACAATTCATCTTTCTGCTGTCTCTTTATTTCTCTTTTTTGTTTCTTAAGTTCCTTTTCAGCTTGTATAGCATCATAATCAGGTGAGTCAGGTCCAAATGTTCTTAGCCATAAATCATAATCATAACGCTTCATGTCACTTTCATTATCGTATCCTTGCAACATCTCTTTTTTAGCTTTACGTTGAGACTTTATTTGAGCTTGAGCCCTAGTTAAATCTCCATATATTTGAGACAATACCACCTTACGAACATCTTTATATAAAGGGATAAAACCTAAAACTCCTAATATCTCTAGAGGTATTCTAATATATCTCTCCATTTTTTGACGTTCTATTGCATCATCTTCTTTACGAGTTGGTTCAGTTAAACTTTCAAAAGTTAACTCTGCTGTTCTAAGAGCCGGCCCAAATGCTGCTCCAACTCTCATTAAAAAGTCTGAAAACTTTGCACCTTTACCTTGTCTACCTTTAGGAATATATGTGTATGCAATTGAGTCTTTATATGGATCATATTCTCCATCTCTTAAAAACTCTAACTGAGACTCATTTAGCTGCTCAACAGCTTCGTTTACTATAATTCTAGTAGCATTACCAAAATCTCTACCAAACAACAAAGAAGTAAACGTAGAAGCCAACGATTGACCTATTAATTTATCTAATGATTTTGGTTTAGGTTCTTCTTCTGACAAGAGTTCGTCATCATCTCCTTTAAACATACTAATCATTGATTCCGACAAAATAGTTCCAAGCAATGTATACATTACCATTCGTGTAGTCACTCCTGCTAATACAGCCACCCCTTGCTTTTGACTCAACTCACCTCTTCCTATTGCACTAACAATTCCTGTTCGTGCTGTAATATATTCAAAAATTAAAAATCGAGTCATAAAATTATTAAAAGCATTAAACCCTCGTAGCATAGCACTTTGATTAGGTTTATTTGTTCCTTTTAACATTCCCATAAAAGCATTATCTGTAGCACCTGCCATAACAGAACGCTTATCAGCAATCTCTGTGGCCTCTTTTAAGGCATCTTTATATTGGCTCATATACTCAGAATCATTTTCAGCAATCTTGTTAAAATCAGGATCCTTTCCTGTCAATTCTTTAAACCTATTAGTAAATGATCCAAACCACATAGGTCTCATCATAAGCTTATCAGGTGTAGATATTAAACTGTCAGCAACAAACTCTACTCCCTTAACCCACCTTTGTCCCGTCTTGTTCCATAACGTATTAATAATATTAGAAACCGTACCTTTAGCCACACCTCCTTTTGCCCCTGTAGCTTGATTTAATATATTTACATCAACAAGCTTTCCAGACAAATCTTCATTAGGAAATATTCTATTAGTTTGACTACTTTTTAAATTACTCATAATTGCGGGAGCTTTAGGGGTTCCCACAATGCCTTTTAATTTTGTTCCCTCTATAAATGCTTTAGGATCTACTACTAATGCAAAGCTAACATTAGAAACAAGTTCTGCTATAAACCTTCCTGTCCCCGCTAAAATTGCTCTATATCCTTGTTTCTGCATATAGTCTACAACGTCATCAGCAATAGAAGTCTGAGCATAGCTATTTACAACTAAGTTTTCTGTAGCCTCTTCAAAAGCCAACTTTATTGCATTAAATATTTTTCGTTTATCAGAAGGTATTCTGCCATTTTTACTCAATTCAGATTCGGCCTGATTAAGAGTTCTTCTAGCTGTTCTGATAGGTTCTGTCATATAGAAATCCATTAACACAAATTTAGAACCTCTCTGTACTGATGCATAAATATCAAAATTCAAAGGAGAAACCTTACCGGTTCTCTCAATTAAAGATTTCGCTCTTGTGCTTGGCTTTAAAGATGCATTAAAGTTTTCTGCAAAAGATGGTGTAGACATAATATCATCACCCATTCTATCGTGTATTACATTAAGGTGAACATAATTATTAAGAGGAGTTATTTTATCACCCCTTATCACCGTAGATGTATAAACAGCTTTCGGGCCTAAGTCTTTATTTATTGACTCTATAATAGAAATAGATTCTTTTTCAGCTTTATTAAAAGAGTCAAACAGTTTGTCGTTATCAATATTGCCACTTGAATCAGAATAGGTGTCTAGTATTTCTTGAAGCATTTCAGCATCAAGTTGACTATATCTAGTGCCCCCCTCATCAATTCTCTGTATAGTGGCTTTAAGAAATTCAGAAGCGGGATTAACCTGCTTACTGTTAGGGTTGCTTAAAAATTCTTGCTGTATCATATAAACCATTTGTTTATATTTAGACATAGTAAACTTATTAGTATTTCGTTTAAAAGATTTTAACACAGCTTGTTCAGCTTTAAAAACCTTTTCCTGAACCCCTTTTAATTCTTTTCTAAAAGCCGATGAAGCCTGAGCTGCTCTACCAAATAAAGATTTAAAAATAGTTTTAGTTTTAAAGTCCCCAAATATTTGATCTATGTAAAAAAGAGGGTTTCTTCTTACCATTTCTTCAATTGCACCTTTTTTTGTTACTAAAGATTTAAGCTTAGAATAAATAGAGGAGAAAGTCAAGGGTTTAGCCTTTTCAATACCACTAGCTAAGTCTTTACCATCATTAATACTATTAAGAGTTTCTACCATCACTTGAGTAAAGTGAGGCAAATATCCATTATTTATATTATCAATAACCTTTAACAAGTTTTGAAGTTGCTGTACAGATAGACTATTAACAGCTTTAGTTTTAATTAGAGATTTTAATTCTTTAGCCAAGTCTCTTTCATTTCTACTTGGCAAATTAACAATGTTTATAATATCTGATAAATTAAGTTGCTTTAACAGAATATCTTTTTGCTTTTTAGTTTCTGCTTCACTAAGTCCCTCCTTAACAGAAAGTGGCATAACTTCATTCTTATATTTTTTCATTACTTCATATTCGTTTTCAGTAACTACTTCATCTTTTAACATGGAGTTAATGGTTTTAGAATAATTTATTTTACCATCTTCTATCACCTTGTCTTTATATGCTACAAACCTATCTGAAAGCACCATTGCCATAGACCTCTCTTCATCTAATTGTTGTAACACATCTTCAACAAGCTGAGTGACTTTTGTTATATTTGGAAGCCGTAAGACAGCACTTGCTTTTCCAAACATGTCTACTAACTGTAAGTATTTATCTAATACTCCATCAGGTATTAAAGATGGATCAACACTAAATAATCTTGTTAATTGTGGTACAACTGCATCAGAAATCCCCAATTTTGTTCCCACATTTTTTAACGCCCTTTTTCTTTTACTTCTAGCAAATTTTATTTTATTAGCATATTCTGCATCATTAAAAACTTTAGCCATATAATCTACAAAACTTTCAATAGATGCAGGGTTAAACATATTTACTTTACTAAACCTTGCTATTACATCAGCCATTTGACTTGTAGTAACTTGACCGGCTTTAACCATTTGCTTAATCTCTTTACTTAACAACTGACTTGCTTCAATAAAGGCTTTTTTAGCTGTGCTTGCCCCTTCCTGTATATCTTTTAATCTTTTTATATATAATTCTTTTTCACTAAGAGTTATATTTTTTATATCTTTAATTTTGCCCAATATGGTTTTTACTGATGGTGCACTTTTTTGTTTTGCACCATAATCTTTTCTGACATCTCTTACCATTTCTTCTCTTTGGATATCAGTAGCTTTTTTATAAATATCACTATTTTCTAAATACCTTAAAGCAGCTTTTAATTTGTTGCCAACTTTTTTCTTTTCAGATACTAATTTTTTAATTTGTTTTTTAATGTTAGTATATTCAGGAATGGTATCAACTTTAATTTTAACTTGAGCTTCTCCTTCAGAAATCTTTAAACTTTCTGTAATAACCACCTCTTCAACTTTTTTACGTTTTAAAACAGTTTTAATAGCAGCTTCTGATACACCTTGAGCCCTAGCTTGTTTAATAAAATTAGAAACCTCATTAACAAAAGAACTAGATAATGGCGGTTGGCCCTCTGCAGGGGTTAACTCGCTATCATCAAAATCCATTGTGAGTTGTTGTTTTCTAGTTAAAGCTGTAGGATCGCTAGTTGTTTCTACCTCTAACATTCCTACATCTTGACTTGTAATTTCCTCACCTGTAGTAAACTTTCTAGACAACGTATTAAGTAAATCTATAACAGCTTCTTCATTAGTTGTAAGTTGATTAATAAATTTCATTTCAAAACCTAACTTTACCCCTAATTCTTTTATGTATTTTAAAATAATATTTTTTTCCGGCTTACTTAGTTTTTTAAAATTAGCTGCCAAAATACCTGTAAGCTCTGCTAATTGTTCCTCATTTTGCACTGAAGTGTCATATTGAGATGAGAACTTTATTAATTGTTTTTTCAATAAGCTGTCTTTCCCTAATGATTGGTCTACAGCCTGTATCATATTTGAAGTTATATTAGCTGTATCTGTTCCAACCTTTTCTATAAGCACAGCATGAAATAATTCGTGCGGAATAGTAGTTAATCCTGCATTAGAAGCGTTAATGTGAACAGTTTTAGTATTTATATCAAATTCCGCTACAGAACCTTCAGAGGGATTAATTTCATTATAAAGGTCTTGATCGTTGTAAATAACTATTTTTAAATCAGGTACTATATTTCGTGCAGCTTTTAATCCTGCTTTAGCAATAGAGGTTAGTTTATTTATTTCCAGAATTGGAGCTTTGTCACTCTTAACTATTTGTTTTCTTTTAGTTACGGTAATACCATCATCTATTTGTTCACTTTCTGTAGTCTCCGAAGTTACATCTTCTAAAAATTCAATATTTTCAATTTTTTTAAGATCAGACTGAAACAACTCTATAGCTTTTGTTTTATCTCCTTCTGCCTTATTTATATACTCTGCCTGCTCGTCACTAGACAATTCATTAAATTCCGATATTACATCTTGAGATTCTGTTTTTGTTTCTAGTTTTTCAGTAATATTATCACCTTCTACCTCTAAAGGTTTGGATTCTAACTCTTTAATTTGAGCTCTTAACTCACTAGCTTTATCTTTAGCAATTTGCGTTTTATTATTTTCCAAACTATTAAGTTCTAATTGCAATTTAGTCATAGCATCCAAAGTAGGCTTATTCATATTTGGATTTGCTTTTAACAATTGTTCTTGCACACTTAACTCTTCTATACGGTCTTGCAGTTCTTGAGCTGTGCCCTCATAGTCATTGTCTATTTTTATTTTAGTATTTTGAATTTGTTCTAAACTAAAATTATTAATAACATTATCAATTTCAGATTTATCAACCCTCTTTCCATTTATAGAATATTTAGGATTACTAAATCTAGCTGAAATCATATTTTTAATACCACCCGGTAACTCTGCTACACCCTCTAAAACAATTTCTGACACATCCATTTCTTGGCCCGCTACCAATCTACCACTTATTTCTCCTACTGAACCACCAACCCCTTCAACTCCTGTAGAAGCACCAAGAGCTGCAAGTTTTCTAGCTTTTGTTGTAGCTTTTGCAGGTATTCTTCCACTTTTAGTCAAAACCTTTGCACCTAAACTACCTCCTAATTTCCCTGTTAATGCATCAATAGCTCCAATAGTTAAACCTCTAGCTATAGCTTTATTTCTAAAAGATTTAAACTTCTCTTCATCTTCTAATACACTTTTTATGTCTTCATTAGTTATTTCTTCTTTACCAATTTCGTCTTGTAAGAGTTCCGCAAAAGTAGAACCTGCTTCTAGCAAACTTGTTGCCGCTCCAAATGCTACAGGAATAGCGGCTGATGCACCTGCAATAGCACCCGGTATTGCACCTACACCTCCGGCTGCTGCACCTGCCCCACCACCCACAAGGGCTCCTGTTCCTAAAGTTCCGAATAATCCTTTTAATGCATCAGTATTAGTTGCCATAGCAGTCAGTGAACTAAGAATTAATTCAGGTACTATAGTGGCCCCTGAAGCCAACAAACCCTTAACTACTCCTAAAAAGTTTTTTCCTGAGTCTTCATATATTTTTTGATATTTCTGCATTTCAGCAGATGGACCTAGTTGAGCTGCTTTTTTTTGTTTATTAATAAAATCATTTATATCTTCCTCTGAAGCAACTGAGCCTTTCATTAACAAATCGGAAGCAGCCTCAGATGAAACACCCTGATAATAACCACTAGCTACAGAACGTGCTATGTCATCAGCAAAATCTCCTAATCCTAAAGGAACAACTTTGTCAAAACCTCTTAATATATCACCGAATGTGCCTTGAAAATAATCCTCTTCACTAATCTCTGTAGATTCCGAAACGGTATCCACAGATTCTGATGGAGAATATCCATCTTGACTTTTTTTTTTAACCAAACCCGTTTTAACAAAATCTTCAAAACGAGATTGACCATACTTTTCTATTAAAGCAGACATTCCCATTTCCGTGCCATTGGGAGTGGTATATCTATCTTCCTCTTCATATACCTGTTCTAATTGGCCATTATTAACAAAAGAGTTAAAAGCATCTTGCCCATATTTATCTACAAGAATTGACTCCATTACTACCGAGCCGTTAGGGGTTGTGTATTTTTTGTCCGCCATATTTAGTAATTATTAAGTATTTATTTTTATATAGGCAATCCCAACTCGTCTACCTCTACAGTTTCTCTTATTCCTAATTTTTGCAACATACTTTTTTCATTTGTCACAGCCCTAATATAATCTCTTAACTTTCTTGCCTCTTTTCTTGCATTTTTTGTCAAGAATCTTTCTTCAAACTTCATAGGCTGCTGTCGAGATCCGGGAACACTTATTTCTACTTCATCGCTATCAGTTACAATATCAACTTTTAAACCTAAATCGGAAAATCTATTTTCTAAGTCAGATTTTATCTCTGCAGGTTTCCCTGTGAAAACCTGAAATAATTCTATTCCATCTTCTCCTGTCATTTTTTCTTCTAGCCAATTGTCTCTCACCTCCAACAAATTAACTTTATCTTCGACTTTAGACTCTATTATTTCTTCTCCTATTTTATTAAACGGAGTTTTGTCATCTTGATAACCACCCCTTGTAATTGCATCTTCAAAGTCAGAGTTTCCTGTTAATAAATTGCCGGCAGAACCCATAAACTCTGCTAATGTAAATGGACCTCCGGGGCCTTCAAATGGAATAAGTTTAGTAGTAGTTCCACCTTTTCCTATAGTAGTATACTCTATACCTTTATCACTACGCTTTATACTCTTTATGTCGTCATAACTATCTCTAAAGTAGGTTGTAGCCATTTGAATTTCATTAGGAGTTCCATAATACAATTTAGCAATCATATCGGCATCTGCATCTAAACGCTTATTTAAACCTTCTACTTTAGTATTTTGAATCATGGCAGTTTCTTCTCTATCAAGCATTCCTTGAACATTGTAATATAACATGTCTTGAGCAGCTTTAAATTGCTCTTTACCATTAGTGGTTGAAAAATCAGGAACTAATAAACCACTGTTTTTATTGTCAGGATCATTTACAAGAAGAATCGCATTAGGGTCATTAGCCGCAATTTCAGGGTCCATTTCAAACCTATAAGGTTCTCCTGTGTTTGGATTAACTCTTAAGTGATCCGTAAGCATACTTCCAACTTCAATATCGTTAGTTAACATTCCATTAATATAATTATCAATAGCTTTTTTAAAGTAAGGATTGTTACGAGCATCTTTTACAGTCTTTACATTCCCTCTTTTTACTACTTTTTTATATTCAGTAGAAAGCATTTTTTCTATATTGGACAAATTACCCATTAAATCATACTTATTTATTTTTCGACTTATCCTGTTTTTTAATTGGTTTAATTCAGCAAAATCGTTTTGATTATTACTTAATGCACCCGTATAGTTTCCATTTTCATCAACAGCTCTTTTGCCTAAACTCACTTTAAAGTTGCTTGGATTAATAAACAAAGAATGACTATCAAGCCTTCCTAAAGCTTCTGCCTGCATCATTTCATATTGTTCTTGGGCGGCCGAACACTCAATCATTACACCATTTTCATCTTTTTTACCACAATTATTCATTCTAGCCAACTTGTTTTCATACTCTGCATTCCAATCTTTTACTATATCAAAAGCTTGATTAGTTCCATCAGTTAAATTTTGAACCGCAAGCGTATAATCTTTTACACTTATGTCATTATTTTTTAATGATTTGTCCAACATTAACATTGCCTCCTTGGCATTATTGGCATACTCTAATAAAGTTTCATTCCTGCCGGCATGATTACCTAAAGGAGCATCATCTAAAGTTTTAGCAATAGATCGTGAATTTGTTTCAATTTCATCTTTAAGTTGATTCCTTCTTAACTCTTCTGCTTTTAATTGAGTATTAAATTGATCGGTTATAGCTCCCCAATCTACAGTGGTAGCTACATTTTTATCAATATATGTTTTTGGTACTTGTATTCTTGCCATAATAATTTATTAAAGATTAAGAGGTTGAAACAAAATAGAATTTTCAGGAATATCAAACAAGCCACTTTGAGTGTTATTACCCAAGCTTAAACCTTGGCCTATATTATCTATTCCCAATAATCCTTCTCGTGTGTCTTTAAAACCCAAACCACTTAAATCAAGACTTGAAGCCTCTTTTTTACTAAACAAAGGAGCAAATTCTTCAATCCCCATTCCTACTAATTCAGTTGCACCCGCTATTCCTTGTTGAAGTTTAGCTGCTCTTATTTTTTCAGCCGCAGCAGCTTCATCTATTTTTTTTGAATATTCAGCTAAATCTAATTGAGCCAAATCTGTTTTAATTTTAGTATCTTCATCGGCACTTAACTTTTCTAAGGCTTGCAAATCTTGAATTTGTTTGCTCATAATATCACCTTCTAATTTTTGAGAGGCTTGCAAAACTTTTCCTGCGGTCGCAGCCCCACCCCTTTCACTTCCTTCAAGAGCTGCTTGCATAATTGCAGATGAAGTTATACGATTTTGTTCTCTTGCTAAATCATAAGGAACCATAGACAAACTTAACTCGTCATAATAGTTTGTTTGAAGCTTATCTCGTGCTTCTTTCATAAATTTATCCGCATCTCTTTGTGCTTGTTCCATCATGTTTTTTTGCTTATTGGCTTGAATAAATCCTGCTCCGGCTTTAGCTGCCGAACTAACTGCCATCGCTATTGTTGTTGCTGTTCCCATATTTAAAGTGTTTTTATCATTTCTTTATTGTATCTATCTCCTGCCACAAAACCCACGTCTTCATAGGTTTTAATTAACCCCTCATGTTTAATTAAAGCATAAGCAAACTTTGCATCAGCTTTTTTGCATAAAGACTCAAGATTTAAAACCAATAGCTTAAGAGCTTCTTTTCTTTTAGGCCTATCTTTATATTTCTTATTAGATATAATCCAATCTATCCATGCTACACGAGAGTTTGTGGTATACACAAACCCTGCACATATAGGCATGTTTTTATCCCAAACTATTAACCCCCCTGTTCCATCTTCCGGTAAAAAGTCTTTTAAAGGAGGTGTCCAATTCCAATCGTGCCACCATTCAACCAATATATCTTCATAATCTGTTGGCTTTAATGGGGTTAAAAATAATTTTGATTCCATTTCACTACAAAGATAGTAAAATTTAAGGATTACTTTTCATAACTTCGCTTCCAATTGAAAATAATTCAACATTAGATGTAGAAGTTATAGTTAAAGTGACTTGACAATAATTTCCCAATGTTCCATAAGATTCTGCAACTTGATTTTTAATAGAATAAACATAACGTGTTGGCTCTCCCACATTAAAATTAGGAGCAAATGTACCATACGTATTAGAATCTACATTAATAAAATTTCTACCAACTAAACCGGGTGTAATATCTCCCGTATTTACACCAATGGCTGTAATATTTCCAACACACCACCCCGTGGTATTAGATGTATATTGAATAAAAGCAATATCTCCTATGCAAACTACAGGATTCATTGACACATTTGCAGGTAAATTAATACGAAAAATACCACCACCTACTGTTTCTACTTCAGCCGATTGGTAATTGCTAATACCATTCGAACTTCTTTGAGCAAGTTGCTGTGTATTGTTACCTCCTGAAGTAAATTGAGCTGCAGATGTATCCATAGCAGGAGAACTAATATTAGCATAATAAATTCCTTCTTTTAGTTGCCAATCGTCTACAAAAGCACCTGTCTGTATGTCTGTAGACAAAGCAACATCCCAACCATTACTATTAGTATGTAAATCTAAAGTTTTAAAAAGTTTAGGTTGTAAAGGAGACTCATTAAGAATAGTTAAAATAGATGCACCAAATTGAGTTCCATAAAAATTATTGCGAGCCGCATTAACATTATGCCTCCATAGTTGTCCTGTTTGAAAAGTATATAAGTAATTATTTGTACCTATTATCCATTCAGGAAGATAACTATAAAATGAAGGCCATCCTTCTACTGATTCGCTATATGTTAATGTATTTGCCATTTTTTAGTAATTTTTAATTATTGACATGGAATTACCCTTGTAATAACTCCTTGTGGAGAGATTTGTATTAAAGCACCTGTATTAGCCGGACTTCCGGTTTCTACCACCGTACCCCCACCCGGAGTTCCGGTATTAGGTATAACTCGACAATACCCTGCCGTAGTTGTAGTAATACTTGCTTCAAAAACACCATAACTTAAATCCACTTTATACCACTCATAATTTGCTCCACCTTCATTTATTCTTAATCCCGTCCCATCTGCATTATCAAAAGCAAAAGCATTAACAGAAAGCATATCCTGTCCCATTATGTCATAATAATCTACTCGTGTATTATAATGACAATGATAAAGGCTATTAGGGTAATCCGGAGAAGGTGACGGACAACTAGGTGTAGTTTGAGGTAGTGGTTCACTTGCGATACTGTCAGACATTGCAAATTCAAACAAAGGTTTAGGACACAAAAGAAACAAGTTATATCCCGTAATATTACTTACAGGATTTGATACTACATTAAATGTAATGTCGGCAATGCCCGCAGAAGGTTTTGAAACAGGAACAAACAAATGCCCTACAACAGCTCCCGGAGTAGCACCCTGACACCCAACAACACTTGTCCCGGCTGCAGGAGGCAAACCGCCTACTGATGGCAAAAGTCCTAACTGACCACATCCTGTTACAGAAGTATTTCCACCACCCTGTGGCATATTAATAGTAGCACACTTAACGGTATTTGCCCCTGTAAATGCTCCTGTAGCATTCCACGTATTACCATCAAATCCAAAATAAGCAAAATTGTTTGTAAAAATTTGCCCCCCCGTTAATGGATCCCACACTCCCGGAGTTAAGTCCGCTCCTCGTCCACCCGCAACATTACATATCGAATTAGGTGCGGGTTGCCCAATAACTACTCCAGGAAAGATATTACCATTTGTTCCATCATATCTATCTTGTGTACCTACCCATATTGCATAGTTTGCCAATAAACCGGATGAAGCAGGATTAATAACATTTGCAGAAGCATATCCATAATTTGTTGTAGATCCTTCTGTTAGCTCTAGTCCACTTGGGTCTAACACTGCTAATGCATCAGGTATGGCTGCAGGATCCATAGCTACAATAGCTACACCTGTTCCTGTTCCCAACCCTACTGTAGCCTCATAAATTCTTGAAGATCCTGTACCCGAAAACCCCACATCATCACCTCCACATTCAATGAGTGGAGGGGCACAACTAGGACATTGTATAGGAGCTCCCAAACTACAACTTCCCACAGAATTGGTTAAATATCTTTGTATTACCCCATTAGAATAATATCCTGTAGGAGCACATGTTGTTAAATTAACATCTGTCCATATACCTGAAGCATCTACAAAATTGTCTGCATTAATATAATAAGGTCCAAAACTTGCCATAATTTTATAATTTTAATTAAATATTAAGTACAACCACATGAGTTAATAGTTATATCTACAAAGTCTCCGTAATTGTTAAAAATTTGAGGAACAGCAGGCACAAGCAAATTAACACATATAGTTTGAGCCACTCCCGGAATTAATTGTGTGGGAGGAACTTGGTTGCCGGCAGTGTCAATATATGTAAAAGTGATAGGAGTGCCATCTGCTTCCGTTGCTATAGTAAATAGTGTAAAAGATGTATTTTGAGCCGTACATGAACATTGACAACACACATCATTAATATCTACTGTAGGGTCTCCACTATCTGCAGTATAACACAAATCAATAAGAGACGAATCTCTAAAATCATATACTAAATATAAAATATCTGTACCACCACCCCCGGTAGGGACAGGCATAGCTGCATTAGCAGAATTAACAATTGCTGTCGGATTAACCTGTTCAGGATTAAGTGCCGGAAATGTAGTTAGGCCTAAAAGCGTATTTAGTTGAGCTAGGTTTGTACAATCATAATTAGAGGTGGCTGTGTTCCCTCTATAATAACCTAATCTACCTTGAGCTGCAGAAAAATCAAAAGTATCTGTTCCCAAAACTTCGGAGTTCATAATATCTATTACTGAACCATTTGTAGGAAACTGCCCTTGTCCTTGGAAGCCACTTTCATCTACACATTGAGATGTTACAAAGACCTGACCATCTCCCGTTAAACTATTAGGCATGTCAAGCAAAATAGTAGAAGGAGCAGCATTTGCGGGGAAAACATTAGATGTAAAAGATATGGCGGCATCAGTCCATTTATTTTGATTATGAGTGGTTTGGTTTACATATTGAGGAGAATTAATAGTAATTCTTCTTATAATTAAAGGCGTAGGAACAGGACAACTTACCTCTACAGTTTGAGCAATAGCTGTTGTAATAGTTACTGTTATCTCTGTTGGGGTAGGTGCATTTTTAGTAAAAACTAATGTGTTACTAGCGGCTGAACTATAAGTCACACCATTCCACACAGCCTCAATAGATGTAACCACTGAGCTTGTCAAAATAGTAACAGGACCTACATTTAGATCCAACTCAGAACAGAAAATAATTTTATTATTAGAGTCAGGAGTATAGGTTCTTGATCCCCCACAAGTTAAACATTGCTCCGGTGGAGGGACATCAGTGTCACTTGTGCCAAGCACATATTCATTCATATACGGATCAAACCCACCAAACTTTAATGTGTTAGGACTTGAATTAAACAAATCTCTAAACCAACTTCTCATTCCATATTCCGAAATAACCTTTAAGCTTTCACTTGAATAATTTGTTCCTGATAGTTTGATTACTGCCCCTCGTTTAGCATCCGTAAAATATTTATCATAACCAAACTCTGCATAACTTTCCGGATTTCTACTTATTCCATATTCTTCTACACGTGCAATTTGTGTTCCTAAAACTTCAGGAGTTGCTGTTACAGCTCCTCCGCCTACAGCATCAGATAATAAATTCTTTCCTGATAATACATAAGATATTTTATCTTCTTGTAGCACAAGAATATCATTTTTTCTTCCTACTAATTTCATAATATCCCCAAAAGAATCCTCCAGAGGTTTGAAATTAACAAGGCCTAAATTAAACTCATTAAGTTTATTTATATTACTTTCATCATTATAAACACCACTGTACGTTAAATCAGCAAATCTATGAGCCCTTCCATAATCTTTAGATGCAGTGGTAGTAACTCTATTTCCTAAATCAAAATATCTTCCGTTTATTGAATCCCTAATTCTATAGCTTTCACATCCATTACCAAACGTATAACAATTAAAGTTTCCTAAAAACACCACTCCGTCTACACCAAGGTTTATATCTTGGTTTACATCACCTGATGCAGTTCCTGACAAATGATTTTGGTCTACAATGCGGTAACAATCTTGACCTTCGTACCATACATCAGGCAACGCTTCTTCCGGTTCAGTTTCAAATATCAACAAATTAGATGCCCTAAATATAGTTACCTCTCCGCATACTTTAGACCGTTTCTTTTTACCAAATGGACTTGCAGCTCCTGCACACGCCCTAGTTCCTCTAACCGTAAACCTTATTTCTTGTGTTGCAGGATCTTGACACCATTGCCATGCATTAACACACACATCTCCTGTTCCTTCTAAGATGTTAAAATCATCACTTGGAGGAGTAGTTGCATTAGTAAGAGAAACATTTCCTATAGGGCAATCTCCGCCCCCTACATATTGGTCTCCATCACTTTGTTCAATAACTGAACCTATATCTTCATTAATCCACCATTGTATAATGTCAGGATGGTCACCTCCTGAGAAAAAATCATTAGGTTGATATGTATATATTCTTCTTTCACATGCACCCTCACCACCATGAGCACCCTTTCTTTCAAAATAAAAGTTAAACCTGATTCTACTTCCTGACGGAATGGTATAAGGAACTCCATTGTCATCATTAAATCCTCCTAATTTTATAACAGGATATTTATTATTTTGGGTAGCTAGATCACATACATACCCCGTACTAATAATTGATGCCGGAGGCATTTCTAAATTAAAACCACTTGCTTTAATTTTCATATAAACTCCTGCGGGTGCATCTACAGTAGCTGTATTAGCAGGGTCTTCCGGATCTACAGGAACTTGAATAAACCCCTTTTCTTGTGTGGACTTTTGTAAAACTGTAACATATCTACAATCTTCTAAAGGTCCACTTAAATCTGCTTTAACTATAAGTCTTGTTCCCTCTTCTACTTTTCTTGCGTTTTCTCCTTCAAGCAAAATGTATGCATCAGAAGTCCCTATAGGTTTAAAAACAATATTAGAAAAAATAGTCTCATAAGTAGTAGCCGATGGCTTTATCACAAACTTATAGCTCTCTGCCCACCATGGAGCAACTTGAGCTGTAGGAATATTTACTCTAATTTGATTTCTAGTGTCACTTGCTGAACATGGAACATTAACTGTATTAAACTCACTTGTAAAAGCCGTTGTAGCTCTTTTAAATGCATCCATATAAACAATTCCCACCTCATAACCCCTGTTGCTGTGTAGGCTCTTAGGAGCTGCCAAATTAGTAAAGTCTGCTTGTGCTGAAATAATACGAAATGCAACTTGATAACTTTCAGCCCCAATAGGAGCTAATGCATTTTGAGAATATTGAATACTTGGGAAAATAAACTGCAAAGTGTTTCCTGCTGATGAAGCAGTAACACCCTGATTTGCTAACGATATTCCATATCCCGAAGGGTAAAGACCGTAAGGAGGAACAGTTAATGGAGCTAAAGGAGGAATAGTATTAAAGGCAAAAGGCACACTGCAATTAAATACATCGGTAAAGGTTGCCCCATTACACGCATTAGATATGGCTTCTGCTGCATTTGTTCCCAATTGAGAAATAAAATTAGGATTTGCAACTAACTCATCTACACCACTAAAAGTAGCAGGAAGAACATAATCAAATGAAACCTCAAAAGTATCAGGAGTAGAAGAATTATTAAGAAAAGAAACCCCCGGAGGAGGATTAGTTACTGCTGTTCCACCTAAACTTGTGTAGTCTGCACCCGACACATAGCTTACTTGCATGGTCATAGTAATACTAATTCCTGCTCCTGAATTAAGATTACCACTTACACTGCTCAAATCTAAATTTAAAACAGAATCCGGTGTGGTCATACTGATACCACCTATAGTATAAGTAGTACTACCTAAAGTTGTAGGTATACTGCTTTGTCCAATTTCTGTAGAAACTAAAGAAGAAGTATAGCATATATTGGTAGGTAGCCCTGCTGAAGAGTCTGCTGATTTTAAATCATAGTTTTCAACATAATTACCATATATCAACCTATTTCCCATTAAAGTTTGAGCTTGTGCAAACCTAGGAACATTGTCATAAAGTCGTAAGATTTCTGATAAAGGCAGAACAGTAAGTATCTTGCTAACATTAAAAGCCTTATTTACATCCACGTTGTCTGCATAAACCCCCGCCTTATCTATACGCTCCATAATTTTTATAACACCATTGTCATTATCTTTCCATAACAACTCAATTCCCTTAACCAAACTACTGCCTGTATTAAATGTTATATTAGCAATATTGGTAGAATTAATCATTCCTTCGTTCAAAAAACTTTGAGAACTAAACTGAAAGTTTCCGGGAATAAAAGCAGGATCACTAAATTGTGAAGTAGCTGAATACTCTCCATTACTATACCTATATCTATAAGCAAAAGAAATAAGTCTTTCTGTTAAAAACTGAAACTGTGTAGGTCCTGTAGACATATTTACAGTAGGTGCAAAAAATGGAGGCTTTACAATAACTCTGATTTCTTCTGCTGAAAAGTTATCAGTAGATGTAACTACACCTGCCGTTATAGTAGGTGGAGTAAATGTTTCATTAATACCTATACTTCTAGGAGGATTAATATTATCTGTCCACAATAAAATTCCATCTACCAAATTCACTCCTGTAATAACACTTTTGTCACTAAAGTTTAAAGTGCTCCTATTAGATGTTCCCTCTTGAACACTAATTAAATGATATGTAGTACTATTTTGTAATAAATTATAAGATACTACCATATCTAAAATAGTAGTAGTTACAGGAGAACCACCCCCATTGCCCGCCCAAGCACTATCATGAATAAACCAATAAATAGTTTCACTTGCATCATCAGCATAAGCCCCAATACATTTAGCCGAAACAGAAGGAGCTACGCCATTAAAGGTAATATTACTCACAATAGTATTACCCAAAGACAACTCTACCGATCCAATTTCAGATTGCTCAGTAGAACCTAAACGCACATTTAATGCATCTACATATTCACCTGCAGGAAGTAAACGCTCATCTACAACCTTGTTCATTTTACCTGCTACAAAAGTTCTTCTTGTTTTAGCCATTATTTAATCCATTTATCCCCTCCTCTTAAATTCATTAATAGTCTTCCCGGATGAATGTTGCTTAATCGAATTTTAGCGTTTCGTAATAATGCACTTTTATTTTTTCGTGAGCGATTAACAATATACTCTTGAACTCCTAATTTATTAGAAAGTAAAGCATAATTAATATACGCATAAATATAATCTTCAAAAAGCTTATTAACCGTAACCTCACTATCATTACCTCCTTCCATTCCATCTGAAACATATTCTAATAAAATATTTTCTCCGGCCAAAGTAGAGTCAAAATTAATAACACCATTCTTTTTATCTATTCTAAAAGTTGGGTTTATGTTTGCTGTTTCAGTATTTAACCCAAACCTTCCTCCATAGTTTAAATCAAAATACCACATTCCTTCCCAAAAATAACCCTCTTGACCATTAAAAGGACTATTTTCATTAAGGTATATACTTTTCTTTTGCCCCGTTATTCTATCTAAATCTAATTGTGAAAACTGAGGACTTAAAATGTTTCCATTTTGGTCATATAAAAAGTTACCTTGATTATCTTGCAAATATGCCAAAGCACTATTTACTTGTATATTTTCTGTCAAAGGTCTTATTACTCCATCTTTATATAAAGAGATTCTAACCCAATTGACGTAATCTGAAGGCATTACAATCCTTAACTCTTCAGTTACAGGTAATTGTAATACTTTAATTTCTTTAAATGCATCATAATTTAATTCTTGAATCCCTCGCTTTGCATGAAACAAAATTTTATATCGCTCAGTATTATTTATTAAACTATGATTATCATTAAACATTAACATGAAATTATTAACAATATCTTTTAAACTTACATACTGATATGATCCCCAATTTTGATCTGTAGGGAGATTACCATTATTTGTATAATATTCTAATTGTGATATATAAGCCATAATTATTTACTAATTTCTTCGTTGGTTTCTGTTATTTCAGAATTTTTGCCATATTCTATAGGAAGTGTCTCCCTTATAGTGAGACCTCCAAATTGTAAAATTCGTGAAACTAAATCGTTATAATTGTCTTGAGGTAATTCAAAATCTTGAAAATCTGCCGCACCTGCATTAAATTGCGGATCTCCACCCACCATACTAAAGGTCCAATTAGGTCTACGTGGATATCTTATATATTGAACAAATGGTATCATCAACCCACCGCCTGTATAAAATTCAGGAACAGGGTTAATACCCGGCACACCCCAAGTGCCATAAAAAATAGGATATACCTGCAGAGTATTTGCTTGTGCTTCTAGATTTTGAGACTGTCCTTGCGTGGTATATACAGGAAAATCTACAGAAGGTTTAGTAAGGTTAGACATATTTAATTGGTCAACCTTTCTTTGCGAAACCTTATCTAGCTCTTTTAAACTGTTTCCGTCAAGGATTAAGTAATCTTGAGCGACAAAAGGGTTAGGAAAAATAGCTCTATCTACCTCAATAATATTTGCACTTCTCACATCTAAAATAAATGCAAAAGGCAATGGAGATGTAAGAGGATTGGTTACATTTAACACCACATCTCCTCTTTTAGGCAATCTTCCCGTGACAGGATCAGGTACTAAAAAGTTAGCACCACCATCAGTAAGCGTATATTCTGTACCTGCTGTAGTAGTACTAAATGTTGGACCTGCTTGAGTTACAATATTAGAATACCCATAAACCCTATTGATTAAAAAATAATCACTAGGTAATACAAATTGATTTTTTATGGGAGTTCCATTAGCTAAAGCGGGATTAAAAAAACTTAAAGTTTGAGTACTTGAAAAAATATCAATTTCTTCTTCTATCCCCTTTCTTATATTAGCATATCCGGTTCCTGACTTTCTAACATTTTCTTTATTTATTTGCATGTTATAATTATAGAACATATCCTCAAACACATCTAATTGTGCTTGTTCAGCAAATAGATTAAACTCTTGGGGAGTCATGTATCCATAATTATTTTTATTTAATAAAGCTAAAACTGTTTGGTATACCTCGTTTATCATACCTACAAAGATAGTAAAAAAAAGTCTTAGTAGTAATTTTAAGAGATTAAGAGTAAGTTGCTTTAATTAAGGTATACGTACTACTGCAATAGTTTTTATATAAAAAGACAAAGTGGGAATGCTATGATCTCCCGGTATTCTAAAAACCAAATCAGTAATAGGGTCTGTGCCTTGACGTGCAGCTATAAAACCTTGCCTAAAGGCTTCTCTTACTACTCCTCCACCATCTGTAGTGTGAGTAATGTTATACATAAACCCTGTGCGATAATATATATTAAGTTGAGTAGATGGATTTGTGGTGTCTTTAGCTATTAACATAACACCATCTACAGGTATCTCTACTTTGTCATAATGATTTACTGCTGACGTAGCAGAATCATAAAGAAAAAAAGATAAATATTTTTCACTAGGAGCAATCATAAATACAAAGATAATAAAAAAAAGGGGACTAGTGTCCCCTTTCTTTCTCTGAGTATCGATTTAGCTGTTAAGCATTAATAACACTAACAGGAGTTAAAGACAATGTTAAATCATAAACAGGATTTGTCCATGATGTTGCTAACGCTGCTTT
>CEUO01086868.1_pt1 | contig 35733 bp, 41 predicted proteins | sample 531391 | NCBI WGS metagenome assembly CEUO01 (sample SAMEA2622799, study PRJEB7988) | marine metagenome | isolation source: saline water (ENVO:00002010), including
ACTAATACTTTATGACAATCAGTTAATGGTACTCCACCTACTGTTATCTCATGAGCTTGTGATGACCCAATAAAAGGATGTAGTGTTGGAGAAGAAGCATAATCAACATTAGTTATAGCTCCTGTAACACAGTTTTCTATTTTTAAATAATATATACAGTTTGCACAATCTACTTGTGTGTTTTGTACATTTAATGCGGCTTCAGTTCCTTGAGGCCCTGTTGCATTAATTTGTATTTCTCTACAAAAGCACTCTCCATTTAAATTAACTACAAATCCATTAGTAAAGTAATTATCAATTAATGGTGTGCTAGTAGCTCCTCCTGAGTTATCTGTATATACAACATCACTAGGATCTCCACATTTAGGTAATTTATAATATACTGTAGGAGGTACTTCGCATGCAGCACAGTCACTATAAGGACCAGGTGCCGCTGCAGGAACTACCGATACAGGACTATTACAGTCTAAAGATTTTTCTACATACCAGCAAGTATCTCCTTGTAGTCGTATTACTGATCCTACATATGGATCAAGTAAAGCTTGTTGGCTATATTGTATAGCACCTGTATCACAGTTTGTTAGTTTATAACAACAATCTTCTGTGCTTGGATTATTTAAACAAGTCTGGCAATCTGTATAAGGAGTAGTATTTGGATCTACATTATTAGGCCATTTACTACATACATCACTAAATGCTAATCCAGTAGGTCTAACTAGCCAGTTATTTGTATTACCTGCAAATGGATTAAGTAAGCCTACTACACTACTTTGTACTGTGCCCGTATCATCTAATTTATGTAAGTATATCTGATAGTTTCCTGGAACTCCATCATATGATACTACCCATGTATCACTTGTATTAGAACCACTTCTAACTCTTTCAATACCTGCTGCATTTTGTCCTGCTGCAAAAGAACACACAACTGCTAAATCAGATATTGTTGTATGGTTACCATTTGCATTATCAACACTAATTAAACTATTTGTAACTGCACCTCCTGTTGGATCTCCTAGTACATAATAGTCACCACTATTATAATCTACACTTAAGTCTTGACCCACAGTAATAGTATTGTTTGTAATAGTAGATACTAAAGTTATACCTGAAGCTAAACTGTTTGTATATTTTCTAAATGTTGCTACACCTGCTATATTATCCCCTCCTATAATTTGACCTACAGCTGAATAATCTGTATCCAAACATAATGGTACTGAAAAAGAATTTGTAATATTAACAAGAGGAGAAACAAAGTCAACAGTACCAGTATAACCAGATGCCCACCCAATACTATTAGTACCAGTAGTACATAGTATATTACCATGTTTATCAAAAGCAATATCTTCTAATTGTGATACAGATCCATTTTGTGATGAAAAAGCAGATGTATTAGTGATTCCTGTAGGAGTACCCATAATGTCTTGAATGTTCATTATCTGACCATTCGACATACTCATCCACATTTTCTTTTCATCAGTAAGCGCAAAAGAACACGTAGGAGTAGCTCCTCCAGTACTTACAGAATGTACACTCATATATGCATATGATCCTGGATTAGCTATTGTTACTCCAGGTAATTCTATAGGACCAAGAACATTAGCTGTATTATTAATTATTTCTTCTACATTACAACAAGGATAAAATATTACACAATCATCTGTAAAAGATTCATCACAGAATCTACAATCAGGAAAAATTGTGTAATTATCATTCCATTCACACGCTTCTGTTACTAGATGATAACCTCCGGCAGGGTCTCCATCTACACATTGGAAACACCCAACATGCTCACTAGTTCCAGACATGTTAATTACATCATCAATAGTTGGATCACATAGTGCAGCATACTGACTATAATTTGGATAAGAACTAGGAACCTGCAACCAAGATCCATTAAAATATTCCCATGCATTACATGGTGTAGATCCTATAGCCTGTGTCGTCCAAACAAATGATCCAGGATCAGTAACTATACTTGTACTTTGTGAAGCCCAAGTCATACCAGCACCTCCACTAATATCTGCTAATTCTATAATCTGAGATCCAGGTGCTCCTGATGTTGCATATAGATAGGTGTTTGCTCCTGATTGATGTATCATCAAAGAAGTTATAGTCCCAGATGTAGGCGCTGTTACAATAGCATAAGCATTTGTTAAATGGTTAAACATAACTATTCTATCGCCAAAGGCTATATAACTAGTATCTGTAGTTGTTAAATCTACATCTTTATGACTTACTACAGCTACTAATGGTTTAGTTGATATAGCTCCACCAAATGCTAAACTAATATCTAACTGACTAATAGCTGAATAAGCACTTGCAGTATTTGCAGTAGTATTAACCTCACCAAAAGCATACAAATTAGCTGCTCCTGCTTTTTGTGCAAAGAATCTTTCTCTGCTACAGAGACCAGAAGTTAATGGTGTAGTTGTTGGGGTTCCTGATACAGTCCAACTTACATGAGCAAAACGCATTTTTGTAACGTCCCATAATGCTAAATTTGCTCCAGTAATCTCAACTTTGTTAGTTAATACATTTATTTTTTGATTAAACTTCCAATAAAATAATTGATTAGAGGATGCACCAAGATCCCAAATATGCATCATATCTGTGTATTGGTTTGTATTAAGTCCTGTAAAATTATCTAAAGGAATATTTGTAACTCTATTTACAACAGTTTGAGGATTTCCTAGATCTATTGTCCATAAATCATTAGCAGTGTCCATGATATAAGTTTTCTGCTGACACTTTATAAAATTTATAGGAGGGTTAGATGCGGATGCTGCTACTGTACAAGGTGTAAATTGAGGTGCTCCATATCTATAATATGTAACATCTTCAAGTGTACCAACTGTTGAAATAGTAGCATTCTGAGGATCATCTGCATTTTCTAAAATAACATGTTGTATAGCATTTGGTAAATCATTATCAAATCCCCATATTTCTGGATAGTCAGTACTCCATGTCATAGAGTTAACACCTACTGCTCCAACTTGGTTACCTTCTTTTCTAGGTGTAGATATAAATATCCTTCCTGCTTTATTAGGATCTCTCCATATACCTCCAATAATTCTACTGTTATGTTGGTCACCTGTCCATATATTATTTCCTGCAGGATCATTTACATCTATAAGCCCGTTTGTACCAATAACATTTAAATTATTTATTTCATAATATCTTAAACTTAACTTAGCATCAGTAGTAGGAGTAGCTACTGAAAAAGCACCAGAATATACAACAGCATCAGCATCTGTACTATTATGAGACCAACATGTATACATATTGTAATATCTAGACTCTGCTCCGCTAGGATGTGGCCATGCTATTGGGCCATCATTATCATTACCTCCTGTAAACGTAAATGTAGGATTAAAAAGAGACCCGCTTATAGAATCAAAACTCCAAATCTCAACTCTATCTGCTACTTGACCAACATTTGGATCTGTAGGATCTCCTATACCATCTCTCCATATAGTAGCAACTTTATAATTTTTTACGGCAGTACTTGTGCCATCAACTCCATCTGTGGGAGTTGCTGATAATATACCATGTGCCGGAGCATCTGTTAAATTACCAGTATAATTATATGAGCTCCCTCCTCCTGTTGTTGTTACTGTAGGATTCAGAGCTGGTCCAGAATCAATTCTTGGAAACCCATTTGTATTTATTGCATTAAGTGACCAAGCTCTCCATCCTTCATCAGCCCATCCTCCAGAACCTTCTCCTCTATCAAATGCACTTCTTGCTATAACCCAAAATCCTCCAATATATGTAGGCTCAATTCCTTTTTGTTCTGGCTTACATACTACAAGCATACGACCATCAACACCTGTTTCTGAACCTAGAAGAGTACCTAAAGCTCCTCCTGCAGGAGTCATACCAGAACTACTATAATTTGAAAAAACACCCCTACCATTAGTTCCAGTAAAATCAATTAATCCTACTCGTATACCTGTTGTATAGTTATTACTAAAAACCCAAAATAATTTACCTCTTTTATCTGTAGACCCTCTTTCACTTATATTATCACATAATACATCTGGAACTCTTACAATAGAAACAGATTGAGGCATGCTTCTTACACCGCCTGTATTTATGTCTCCAGCCATAACAGCATTCAAAGAATTATATATAATTCTACCATCAGTATAAGCTAAAATATCTCCAGCAGCATATGTCACAGCCGTAGCACCTGAACCCATAGTTATAGCTGAACTTGCCGTAATTGTAGCACTAGAGTAATTTGCGTCTGCATCAGGAACTAGATCGTTACCCGGAGGTGTTAACCCACCTATAGTATTTGTAATTATACCATCTCCTGTAAACCATTTTGAATAATCTGACATTCTCTACTATATTTTTAATTTATACTTCTTGTTTAGGATAGCACTTTAATTCTACCCAGTGTCCGCTTTCATGGAATCCTTGATTCATAGGATTAGGCTCAGTAATAGAAATAAAATATTTACCTCTTTTTGTTTGATTAAGTCCAATACCTCCTCCCATAAATTTAACAATATCTCCATAATTGTAAGTAACTGATTCATCCCATATTAGGCTTCCTCTTGCTTCCCATGCTTGTTTTGTGTGGCCACAAATACTCCAAGTAGCTGGTCCTATACCATGCAGTCCGACAAAACATGGTGTTTTAAATCCACCAGGACTTGCGCATGTAGACATAGGAACAGTTAATGGTGCAACTCCTTGCCATCTCATATATAAATATTCTCCTGGATTTGCATTTGCTCTAGGTATAACTTTAACAACTTTACCATATGGAATAGTTCCATAATTTTCTGTCCAGATTACACTACCGTCAGCTACCCACTCGTCGTAACAATTACATGGAAGTGGGTGATAACACTCAATGATTTCAATGTAAGCTCCTAGTAATTTTAAATTACATAGCTCGTCTTTACATTCTTTTCCAAAGCGTTGCTTATCAACAAGCTCAGCTGCTTTTGTTGCAAAACAACATTTTAACTTATTTAATCTATAAGTTATATCATATTCTGTTATTACCGTAGTAGATGCTTTCTGTGTCATTATAATTTCATAATAAATGCTAATACATAATATTTATTTGTAATATCTACATTAGCCCCATTAGGTGCGGTTAATTCTGGAGTACCGTTTCCTGTTTGTCCTCCTACTGTGTTAACTACACTATGATTGTGAGTATGGCTATTAGTATTACATCCGCCACCTACTGGATTTGCTAACTGACGGTCACCCCCTCTACCAAATTCTGCATCTCTATGCTGTCCTACTGATGTTCCTGAATTTCTTGTATAAACTCTATGACAGTGTGTATCGTTACTAACTACAGATGTAACAGTGATACCTGCGCCTGAATGTGTATGTGCTGGAATTTGGTTTGGTTCTAAATTTACTGAAAAAGATCCTCCTTGTCCTCCTAATACATTAAAAGGGGCATGCGCGCCTGCTTGCCCGTAAGCCCCTATAAAATGTCCTCTTAAATCTGGCGTTCCGTTAGCTCCATCACAGAAAGCCCACCCATTTGGAATGGTTGCTACTGGTCCTGACCACATTACAATTACTCCTGCAGGGATAGCTCCCCCAGGGCCTAAGACCGTAGATATAATATTACCTGCATTATATTGATTTGGACACGGTGCTGCTGTACCCGTAGTTACAATTACATCTCCAGGGGTATTACCGTCTAGTCCATCCGATATATATACATCAGTTAAAGAACATCCATCTGCTCCATCTTGTCCATTTGTACCGTTTGTGCCATTTACACCAGGAGGGCCTTGCGGGCCTGCGGGTCCTTGAGGACCAACATCTCCTACAGGTATATCACACGCATTAGCAGTTGGACAATCAGCTGCACAGTTTCCTGGAGTTATACATCCATTTTCACAATTTTCACATGCCATTATTTACTCTTTTATTTAGGAAGTGCAAGATGCACAAGTTCCTTTATAGTTACACAATTTATTTACTTGCTTTGCCATCTTAGCAGCTTTAGTTAAGCTACCACATGTATAAGCATATAACATGGCTTTATAAAGAGTGTAAGCTTCAAGAGCATTTGATTTATCTTCTCCGCATGGACAATCATCACATATATCTAGATTAGCTAACATCTGGTGCACACAACATTTAATTACACTAGACATTAATCCATATTTTCTTTTTGTAATTAGGAATCCTCCTGCTGTACCATCGTTTACTAGTATTCTATATTCAAATTCATAAATACCTTGTACTACAGTTGTACCAGCTGTACCGCCTAGTAATCCCATATGTATATTAAATTGTCCATTATTCCCGTTAGGAAGATCTGGAGAAATAATACCCATATCTAAAATATACTTTTCACCACTTGGTGTGGTAACGATAAGCTCTACATCTATTACATCACTTAGTTCATAATTTGGAGTACCCCATCCTCCTGGGTAAAATTGACTATACGTTCCTGTAGTATCTGTAAAAATTATACTTTTATAATCACATGCTTCATGTACACTAAAATCTACTTTTGTTATTCCGGCCATTCATATACTTTTTTAATTTAAATACGCAAATATAGAAGGGATTTCTCCCCTCTATATCTACATATATATTATAACTATTACTCTATACTAGAGCTAAAGCTGCAAACGCACCTGGACAACTTGCAAACCAAGGATTAGCCTCATTTTGGAAGTTAGTTTTTTGTGCTGCACCAGTAGGTATTGCTACCAATGTCATCTCTGGGCTTAAGCCATCTTTGTTAAGATTAGCTGTAGCATGTCTATCAGAATGAGATATTGCATATACTACATAATTTGTTCCTGCTACTGCATACACTGGGTATGAAGGTACTGGGAATCTCATTAAGTTAGTTACACCATCGTATCCTAACGCTGCTCTTTCTAAGTCAGAAATGTGCTCGAATGTACCTGATCCATAAACTGGAGCAGTTTGGTTTTCATCGTAAGTAGTTACACCACCATCAGAGAAACCTCCGTCTAATACACACTTAAATGTTACTTGCTCATAACCGTCAATTACAGCATAAGTTTGTGCTTTAGCTGTAACAGTAAATCCACTATCAGTTGCTACTGCACCTGTAGTTTGAGCTGCTACTACTAAGTCTTTAGCGTAATCATCTGAGTTGATTGCTGCAACCATAGCTGCAGAAATCTCAGCTTGTGTAGCTGTTGCGTCAGAAGTGTAGTAAAATCTTCTTACTAATTGTCTTTCAGAACCGATTACTTTATCAAATGTAAAGATGATAGAGAATACGTATTCAGTTGAGTTTACTAAGTTAATAGAACCTGCACCTGCTGCAACTGCACCTACTTGTGCTACTTGTTGCACTGCTGCTGCGTAATTAGTTCCAGTCCACTTTTCAACTTGTAGTCCTTGGATTTTTGCCGAGAACCTTGGTGCTCCTGTTGTACCTTGTACAATATAAACATATTCCGAATCCGCAATAGTATCTGCTGGAGCTAGTACAGTCATATCTGACCTTACTATCGCAATCTCACCGTCAGCTAATGTAGCTACAGTTGCTCCTGCAGTTCTTGCTACATCCTTACCGATAAGAATTTTATAATTTTCATGTCTTGCCATTACTCATAATTTTTAAATTAAACAATTTTTTTATTCTTGGTTAAATTCTGTGATCATATGACTCTGGAATCTTGGGCTTGCTATATTTTCTAATGCTAGTGAAACAGCCATATCCACAATTTCTGCGTGAGTATGTTCTGCTAATTCACAAGACATAGTTGGAAAACTAACAATATCCAATCTAATCGGTTGTCTTACGTATCTCAAAAAATAACGATTTATTGTATAAGACCCATCTGTAATTAACTCAGCCCATGTTCCATGCATTAACCTTAAGACAACGTCTTTGTTAGGTTTATTAAATGGATCATCGACCATTTTATCATAGTCATTATGAGTTGTTGCATAAACACCAGTTCTTTCGTCTACCCAACTGCCATTGCAGTCTTCATAACGAATTTCACATTCTTCGTTAATGGCGAACCAATAAATATCCGGACCTAATGTTCCATTCGGTAAATCAAATAGAATTCCATTTGGTTTAGTTGGAACTTGTGTCGCAGACGGAATTAAAGTAACTTCAGTTACAATAGTTCTTAAATCATCTGTACGTTTTTGCGTCTCCTCAAATGTCTCTGTTTTATTGTTATGTACATAACGCGTCTTTACAAAACGATCTTGGGCTCTATTGAGCCAAATATCGATTTCTTCAGGTTCAAAGTTAGGGTAGTTAAGACTATCTGTCTTATCTAACCCCACCTTGAATTCTATGTGCATTTCTGCTAACGTCATTATTTTTTACTTGCTTTAAGTTTTGACTTTAGCGAAAGTACTATATCCTGGTTCTTTGGATCTTTTAAGTATGTTAATGCTGATTCTAAGTCGTGACCAATAGCACTATCACCGAACATGTAGTGACCACCTCTCACGCGTAGAGCATTAATACCTCTAAGATCTTCGACAAATACTCGAAGTTTGAAATCAGGTTGAGCTAACACGTCGTTAAAACTCTTTGGATCTTTATCTAAAATGTCTGCAAGTGTATTTTCAATTAATGTATCTGAAGCATTGTCTGACTTCTTACCCATTAATTTTAATACATTACGCATCTCAGTTGATGTCATAGAGTTAAACTGCTTGTAAGCTTTTCTTTTTTCTTTAATTTTAAGATTATCCTTTTTAGCATCTTCTTCTGCATCATACAATACATATTCTGCTTTTGGCCAATCTTGTAAATTATTAACTGAATTAGCTACACGTTTACTAGACATTAAAATTTTATAATCAATAAAATCTCTTGGTCTTTCTAACATTAACGCTTTGTCTTTGTCATTAAGTATAACTGTATAATCTCTCCAGTACTCTGAGTACCTACCTAAAGTACCCGGCTTCATCTGCAATTCTTTTTCTAGATTCGTAGCTTCCTTTTCTGTAAGACCGGTTTCATAGCCTCCTCTTCCGAGAGAAGCTATGACCGTGTCTTTACATTTTGGAAATCTATGAAAACCAGACCAAGATTGTCTTTCTAAAGCCTTCAATATTACTTTTCCTTTTCTATCTGTCATGATAAATTTTTAAATTATTAAACACTAATTAGCTGTTAGGAGCCGCTTTAGTACAAATCAATTCACCACAAGCCATAGGATTCTTAATCATAACACCACACTCAGTTAACATGTGAACTGAATAACCATCAAGATTATCAGATCTCATTGTGTTAACAGACTTAGCTGTATTTCCAAATGGATCTACAGAACCAGCAGTGTGCCACATCATATCCTTAGAATCTTTCTTATGTACTGCTTGGATGTTTGATTCTCCACCAGCCATACCAAAGTCAAGGAATGTGAATCTGTAAGACTCTAATGGTCTTCCAGTATCAGCATGTAACTGTCTATTGATAACTGTGTTGTCATATAATGGTAAGTGCTTAAGAGTAATCTTAGTACCATTTAATCCTAGGTAAGTTTTGAATTGTCCACCTAAAGACAAGTTTTGCCCGCTACCAGTGATAAACGTAGAATCTACAAGAGTCCAGTTTGATGCTGCTGTTTTCATAGCTCTGTCGAATTCTGCGAATCCGTACTCACCTGTAAACGCAACAAACTCTCTTGAAGACTCAGGCATTACATTGTAAGATAAATCAATTAAGAAATCTCTAATAATACCTTCTGATAAATCAGTGTAATATCTTCTGTTTGCTGGAGCAATTTGCTCTCTAATACCAGCACCTTCGTAAACTGGAAGACCGTTGTTACCTAACATATCTGTAACGCCATTAGCGTCAGACGAGAATGTTGAGTACCAGTATGATCTTTCAATCTCTCTGTACCACTGGCTCATAGCTTCCCACTCAGCGTATCTAGTCCACACAGTAGACTTTTTACCTGGGTTAGCTGGGTCAGCTAGTTGAATAACAAGTGCATCAGTCGCTGCTGATCTTGTTACTGTATAAGACTTTCTTAGAGTCGATAAATGATTTCTCATTTTAAATGGAGCGCTGAAAGTCGTGTTACCACCAGTTGAGAATTCAGGAACTGTAGTATACTCTTTCGAGAACTGAGAACCTGCATCAATCAATAGTGGATCCATGAATTTCGTTGGGTCTGGACTCGTTAATTTTAACGTGTAGATCCAGTCTGATCCATCAAAATATGGATCTTCCATTACTCTAACTCTGTAATCTCTGTCATCCGCAACCAATACTTCTTGGTTAGCGAACCATTTTTCTCCGAACTTAACTCGGAAAGTTGTTCTGTTGAGACCTGGTGTAGCACCACCGTCTCCTAAGTTTCCAGTCACTGGAACTGCCTTCTCATCATCTCCTTGTAAGTGCCAGTCGTACTCTCTGTTTCCGATCTCAGTAGATCTGCCCATACCACTAGTTAAATATTGGATTGGGTTTGCTCCCTGCATACCAAAGATACGAGTAACTAAAGTACTCATAACTTCTGGCTCAGTCAAATATGCTGACGAAAGGTGATTTTGTTGGGTTAATCCCGAGTGCCACTTAGTTTTGTAAAGTTGCAATCCGTTTATAGCCATTCACTTTCTTTTTTTAGTTAAACATTATTTAATTTTAAGCGCGTTTTCAAACAAGCTGAAATCAATATCATTACCTGTAGCTTTAGTTCTAGACTTGCTTTTTAATTTCTTTGTAGAAATATTAGAAGCTCTTTCTAGAGAAGCCTTAAGTGAAGATGTTGCCTTTGTTCTAGCCTTTTTTTCAATCTTGCTAAAATCGAACTTATTGTAATATAACCAAGCCATCTTAAGCTGAGAGTCTTGATCAGCTTCCGAATCCATCACTAATCTTGTCTTTCCTGTCTTTCTATCAGGTTTAGTTATATAATCATAGAAATCCTTTTTTACTTTCTTACTAACATTGAATCCAGCGATTTCTTCTCTTGAATCAATATCGTCTTTAAGACTAGTAAGGAAATTATTATACTCGGCCTCTTTAGCTTTTGAAGCTTCTTCTTGAGACTTAAGTAATTCTTTTCTTTGGTTAGCTTGCATAGCCTTTAGTTTAGACAGAGCACGAGTTGCTCTCTTTTCTATCAAACCACCGTCTACAAAATCTTGAATATCTGAAAGGATTTCGTCTTGTGAAAAACCTTCTCTTCTCATTAGTTCTGCAACTAATTGTTTTTGTAAATTCTCCTTACCCTCAATCATTTTATTTTCAATTCTGCTAAAATCTACATCGCTTGTAGCTTTAACAAAATTCTGAGGATCTCCTCCTTTATCAATATATTCAATGAACTCTTGTGCTAAACTTGGAAGGTCTTCTTTGTATTTATTAATACCTTTTTTGATTTCATTTTCTATTAAAGATTTGATTCCATCTTCTGTGTCCTCAAATTCTTCTTCATCAAAATCAACAACTCCTTCCTCCTTTAGATAGTTAGCAAGTACCCCAAGTTGTGATACTTCCTCAGAATCAGATTCAGCAACTGGTTCTTCAGCTGGTTCCTCTTCTCCCATTTCTTCTTTATAAGCGATTTCAAGGTTACCTACAGAAAGATCTTCTTTTGATTCTTCTTTAGTTTCTTCTTCCCTGTCATCCATGTTTTCTACTTCCGTAGTTTCGAGATCATTGTTTCCTGTTAAATCTTTGATCCCTGTATCAGCTCCCATAATATCTGTATCATCTGTTGGGACTTCTGCTACATCTTTAATCTCTAAATCTTCGCTAGGCATAATATCGCCTGCTAAATTTTTAAATCCGTCAAGTGGATTATTCGTTTTATTTTCTGACATAGTTTATCTAATTTTATGAATTCGACAAAAATATATTTAATTTCTAATACAAAAAAACCTTTTACAGGAAAAAAATAAATTTTTTATTGTTTATTATAGCTTTTTATATTACTTTGTTTTATATCTGTATATAGGATTAGTCTTTTTCCAAGACGAATAACCATAAGCAACATCTAGCCATTTAGATGTTGTTATTGATCCTCTCTTTTCTGGTTTATCATATAATCTTTTATATTCATCTTTATCCATCATCCACAATACGTATAAACTTGATTCTTTGTTTGCTTTTTTATACCAAGTTTTCCAACCTGCTTTTTTCTCTTCAGCTGATAGTGCATCCCAAAATTTATCAAATGCTCCTGGTCCCATATTATACGCAGCAAAAGCTCTAGCCTGTCTTTCAGTTTTGTTTGGTGCTGATTTTACATTTGTTCTATTATCATATATATAATCCATATATCTATACTGAGCTAATTGTAAAGCTGCAGGATCTGTAATCCTAGCTGTCTCTGGAATCCATCCTTTTGTTTTCATCCATTCAAATGTTTTAGGCATAAACTGTGTAATACCCCTTGCACCTTTTGGAGATATTCTAGAATTATCTCCATTAGACTCTTTCCAAATCTGATCTAAAAATTGATCTTGACTAAAGTTTGAAAAAGTATAATTATCTAATTGCTCATTAACTAAATATTTATTAATAGTTTTATAAGTTTGATTACCCCACTTTCCATCACTTGTTACATTAAATCCTTTATTATTTAAAAGATCCTGAGTCCCTAAAATAAATTTATTATCTTCTTTATTTTCTCTATAGTAATCTATATCTGCCCAACCTGATTTATTAACATTAAACTTTGTAACCTCTTTATCTTCTTTTCCTAAATCTTGTACCCATTGAGGCATAACTGGTCCTACAAAATTAGGATCGGCAGTAGGATCTTTTTGTGGTTTTAACATATCTACATTAGCCATTAACTGTTGGATCTTTGCTGAATCAGTAATCATACTAGACTCAGGAGTTGATCCCATCTCCATTACTCTTTTTGCCCAACCTTTATTTGGTCCACCTTGTTCTCTTAATCCTAAACTCATTCCTATTCTTTGTAAAAGATTAGGATCTTCCATTTCTGGTAATTCTATAGGATCCATTTTTATAGGTTGTGCTATCTCAGAAAGATTTGAGTTAGGGATTTCAGTAACTTGTATTGGATCAAGTTTTACTAGATTTGTTAATTGCTCCATATTGTAATGATTTGGATTCATACTTATCCTCAGTTGCCCCCTACTATTTGGTTTAGCTAAATTATCAAACATCCTTGAGTAATTCCAGTAATGAGCTTTTAGTTCATCATTTGGAAGAGTTTCAGGATCTATGTCGTAAAACGGTACATGAAAATGATCTCCTTCATCTAATGGCCTAACATTAAACAGTGTTCTAAAATTTTTACTTTTCGGACTTCTTAACCATCTTCTGTAGGGCCCTATAAAATCCGCAGCATCTCCTACCATGTGAGAACTAACTCTTCTTTTTAATTCTTTCTCAGTTATTTCACCATTTTCAAAAGCTGTATATTGGTTTTCAATCCAATTTATAACGTGGTTATCACCCTCTGGAGTATTAAAACCAAACCATTTAGCACTATCTGCTACAGCACCTTGAAGACCACTACTATATAATCTCATATCTTGCGGATATTGATATTTTTTCATCACTCTCCACTGATCATAGCCAAGACGTTCACCACTTGTCATATGTATAGGACCATCATATCCCATATATTGTGACATAGCTATAGCCATAAATCCGGCTTTATCTAAATTTAAATTAGGATATTCTTCTTCGTTTGTATAAAACATTTTAGGAAAAGCGCCTTTCCAATCTGAAGCAGGGTGTTTATACCAATCTCCTGAAAAGTTTTCATTAGCTTCGTTCTTTTCTTCAGGATCACCTCCTGTAGTAAAACGCTCTCTATGATATTCTGAAAATAACTTACTATGCATTAGACTTCTTATTTGCTGCTGTTCTCTTTATAGCCTCTTCTGCTTTGTTAGCTCTTTTCTTTTCTTGCATTTCTTCTCTCTTTAAACCAAGCTCTGCAGTCATTTTTTCTCTTTCCATTTGCATTTTAGCATTATCAGATACTTCTTGAGCTGCTCGTGTTGCTTCAGTACGATCTACATAACCATCATTGTTTTCATCCGCATCTACCATTTTAGCTTCTGCATTTATCAAAGCAACTTTAATTTTAGTTTCATTATCTTGTAAATTACGAGCATCTTCTCTAGCTTCTTTTTCTTGCTCCATTTGCATTTGCATTTGTTGAGCTTGTTGGGCCGCTTGTTGTTCTGCTTGTTGAGCTTGAGCTTGTTTTTGTTCCATTTCTTGTTGAGCTCCTTCTAACATTTTTCTAACCTTAGCCATAGACTCTGATTGTAAAATCATAGCTACATCTGTAAAGCTTACAACTCCTGCTTGAAGTGCTGCCTGTGCAAGTGACTTTAATGATTCTAATGCTCTATCATCTTTAGCAGAATTAGAAACAAATATTCCATAACTAGAGTTGGTAAAATCATCAGCCTCAATATTTAAGAAAGTTCTCATCATGTCATCTCCTAAATACTGAATCTTTGTTCCATTTCTATAACTCATTTTTGCTACATCTAACAATGCAGTTAATACTCTTTTCTTACATTCATTATGAGAATAGAACCAGAATTCAGTAATGTGTGAAGATTGTACAACAGCTCTTTCAGTATTACCTACAAGTTCTGATGTTTGTACTTGACCTTGTCTTTGTCTAGATACACCTGATAGTTCACCAAGTTCTGTTTTTATAGCATCTAATAATTGTACATGAGTATTAATATAATTACCCATAGAAAGATCTATACTTTGGAATTGATTAAAAGGTGCAGCATCTCTCGATCTGTTACCTTCTTCTCTAGAGTTAATAAACATAACTCCCATAGATTCTAAATAGTACATCCACTTAGATACATCCCACCCTTCAGATGCTGGTATCTGAGATATATCCATTAATGCAACTTTACCTTTTGATTTTGCAATAGCAAGCTCTGTTCTGTAGTAAATAATATTATATAAATATTGGAAAGGTTTCATTCTATCTATTAGGGATATAGATTCAGAATTTCTTTCATTATATATATAACCAACATATCCTGATTTTACATCACTAGGATTTGTCATATCTCTACGCTGGTTTTTCTTAGCTCTGATATTACAATAAATATCTTCACCAATTTTTGTTCCCTCCCAATATTCACTTATCCAATACCATTTTAATTCTACACCATCAAAGAAATAAGATTTACCTTTTTTCTCAGCATACTCTGGTACTTCAAATATTTCATCTACCACATCTTCTTGTGGTTGGCCTACCTCATCAAAATAAGATACAATTCCAATTTTTCTCATAGACTTCCATTCTACCTGCAGAACTCTAATCATTCCATTTCTTCTGTAAGATCTAATCTTACCAGGATCAAAGACCCCGCTTCCAACTGTATCTAATCTTTCATAATTGATAATATTAAATTCACTATATGGATAATTCATTCCATTTTCCATATTATCATTTCTACCCTGTGGTCCTCTTTCTAATTTATCTATATCTGCAGGATCTAAGTCTTGATAAAATTCATCTAAGATAGTAGATAGTGTTAACCATCTTTCTTCAATCACTGCTTGAGAATCTTCAATCCAAGGTGAGTCTGGATCTAAAATAACTCTTACATCTAGAGGATTACATAGTCTTACGGTAGGATTGCCAGCTACATCTGCTACATAATAAATCTCTTCACCTGCAATTAATGCGTCTTTAAATCCTTGATTAAATTTAAGTTGCAAGTCGTCTTCACGTACAAGATACTCTAATATACCTTGAGCTGTGACTTCTCTTAAATCTCTATATTCGTAATTAATATATTTTTCTATTTGAGCTGGAGTTTTAGGTTGATAAGTTGCAGCAGCTTCGGGATCTGTAGCTTGCAACTGTTGTAACTCTTGCTGTTGTGCTGCTTCTTCTTCTGGACTAACGACAACGCTGTAAAGATACTGCATCATCATTTCTTTTTTTCTTTCTTCTAATTTTGATATAGCATCGGGATCATGAGATACTACTTTAAAATTAAATGGTCGTTTGATTTCTTCACCAATAAGAAGTTGCAGTTTAGGGGATATAATATCATAGTGTTGCATTTGTGCAGGAAACTCTCCTTCACTAAATCCAAATGGGTTCAATACATATTGAAAATCTTGCTGGTCTAGTTTACCATTAAATAAATCATAATTAATTTGTTTTTTATATCTAGACGATCTTCCATTGTACTGCACATCACCGTACGTAATTTTTTCGAGCTCGTCTATACAAGTACGACCCCATTTTTTTCCTTTTTTATTTCTAGTCAGTTTCTGCCTTGGCAAATCTCCCAGAATATATGATCCCATGTTTTCTTCCATTATCCCTAAATTAATTTACAAAAATATATATTTTTCTTTAAAATCTTCTTTAAAATCTAACTTTTCTCTTTTTGAAGTGTGAAGTACGCCAGAATTTATCGCCTAAACCATAATCAAATTGAGCTTCTAAATCAATATGATAGTTTTCATGAGAGTGTAAAATACATAACATAAATGCTATGGCACGGTCAAAGTTTCCGTCTTTGTCGTATGCAATTAGTTCTTTTAAAAGAGGCATTGATAAAATAGAATGTAAATTTAATTTATCATTCCCATCTTCTCCATCAGCCTGCTTTTCTAATAACCAATCTCTCAAATATATTTCTGCTTGTACTTTTATTGGCTGACTCATATGTACTCCGTATCCTCTTGCTACTGTAGTTCTATTTACAATATCTTTTAGAATACTTGGTTGAGTTTTCAATAAATGCAAACACTTCTTTTGTTCAAAATAAATTTTCAAACCTTTTAAGTTATTCTCGTATAAGGTTTGCGCATTGTAATATGTAAGAAGTTTTCTAACATTCTCATAATATTCTTTTGCGGTCTCAGGTCTACCTGTATATTCTGCTACAGGCATGTTGTAAGTCTTATCAAATTTTTGAAAAGTCTTATAGATAAATGTACTTCCCAAAGAACTTGTTGTAGAATCATCTTGATCATACGGGTCAGTCCCTGCAATGTACAAACCAAAAGGACTACTTCCACTTTCATCTCTATATGGGTGTTCCCAAATAACAATACAACCTTCTTTGTCTTCATTTGGTTTTAGTGGGAATTTATTAATAGGCTTTAGCTCATTATTAGGCATCCACTTTACTTTATCTTTTTCCCAATATAATTCTCCAATCATAGCAAGATCTTGTGCCTTTTTTGTTACTTCAAGTTCTGCTAACCAAGCATTCAATTCTACTGTTGGGAATATATTTCCACTAGTTTTTAAGAATGCTTCTCTTGGAGTTTTTGGTGACTGTGTAATATATTTTTCCCAAGTAGTTCTACTATCTGTAGTTTTTAGTATCTGTCGCTCTGTATCTAGAAAATGCTCAGCAGCTTCTCTGTTTGAGTTACCATCTTTATCTACCATATCTACAACTTCACCGTCGTCCATAGTTACCTTTCCAGGCTTATACCACATATCATCAATAAAAAATCCTGCATTAGTTCCTGCTCCACCATCATCCCAAATATTTTCATACGGACGTAACCAGTATTTTTCTGGATTGTAAAACATTTCAGCAAAGTCATTAGATCCTCCATCCATGTCACCCCCTGTTCCAAATATAAGAGGCATACCAATCATAACATTACCATCTCTAAATACTGGTGCTGTTACCATGTATGCATTTATAAGATTAGGAAACTTTCCAGCCTCTTCAAATAACATAAGGTCAGCCGTCTTACCAATAGCTGCAGAGAAGTTATCTTTAAATGTTAATGTATATATTTCACTATTATAACCATTCCAAACTTCTTGTCCATCTACAACTTCTTTAAATCTAGCTTTAACAAAATCTCTTCTATCTGGATTTCTACGTTTTGCCCAAGCAGTATGTTTGTTTATAAAGTTTAACATTTCAAATGCCATACTCATTGTTGCTCCAGAATATTCATTTAGATATGCTCCAATAATACTTGTAGAATCTCTAAAGAAATTATATTGATATACACACAGTGCACCATTTTTGTAAGAGAATCCTTTTCGTCTTGCTTTAGCTACAATCATACCTTGACCGTTTTGTCTAGCTAATTCTACTTCCATAAAATAGTAATAATCCATATCAAGAAAAGAAGGAAACGTTAGAACCTTTCTCTCTATTTTACCTTGTTTTACTGTAGCTTTAATTTGTGTAAAATTCAAATAAAAATAATGAGCTCCTGTAATTCTAACTCCTCCTATTTCAAAACCTTCCATACACCTACGAGTTTGTTCATCCCAGTATTCTCTATACGCATAAGTTCCAGGAGGAGAACTAGTATAGTATCCATTCTTTATGAAGTGCTTAGCTTCACAAGAGAATTCTCTAGTGTTTACAAAATGTGGTACTATTTGGAAATGATTCATATCTATATTGCTCTATGTTCGTATACAGTTTTACCGTTTTTTCTTAAAGCTACTGTAAGCTTTTTTCTGTTTGGCCTATGGGTAACATAGCTAACATGTATCCAATTAGGATTATCTTCGTCTCCAAACTCCCAAACCATTTGATCAAAGTCTAAATTATCTTTTATGTAGTGATACATTTCTGCATTTGTTTTATGCCCAAAAGTATCATCAATATCCATAGCTTGGCCCTTCATATGCTGTGATCGCTTACTTCCTCCAATAGCAGTATTGAGAGGTTCTCCTCTGAAAAAACTATTAATTTTTATTGGTCCACCAACCCATTTTCTTAATGGCTCAAACAAACCTTCTGCCACTTCCTTCATGCACTTAAGCTGTTCTGTGTTTGGAACATTCTCCAAACCTAGCCTATCCGCAGTTCTACTACGGACACCCTCACGATAACTTACATGCTCGCTAATTCTACCTAATTTCATTATATAATGCCTTTACAACATTTATCGCCTGCGTCGCACACTTCAGGTTTTATACACCAATCAAAACAAACTAAACCAAAGGTTATAGCTTTTATCCATTTACAAATTTTACTTTTCATTCTTTTTAAATTTAAATTTATACATTAAATAACCTACAACAGGCGTACCCATTAATAAAGTTAATAGGCTAGGGTGTGGTTCCCCACAAAGCCCAGTTGCGTGTCTTAAAAATTCCCACATATTTATTTTTTTGCAAATTTTTCTATACCTGCAATTCCAAAACATCCTAACACTAGGAATAGGAATGAGTCATAGACAAATTCATTAATTACTAAATCTCTGCCGCACCATCCTGTGATTACGTCAGCTAACATTATTAAGATCATAATTACAAATGCAATAAAGCCTACAATAGCTTTTTCATTCCAATCATTATCATCTTTAAAGATCTCTATAAATTTTTTCATTCTCGTCTTTTATTTTTTGTAAAACAGCACATTTTTCGTATTCCTCGGTTTCGATAAAATATTCAATCATACCTTCTAGATCAGGTTCTTCCTGTCTAATATCAAAAGGCAACGAACATTCTCCTTCTTCATCCATTATCTTATCAAAAGTTTTATTACCTATGATAATTTCAAAAGCATTGTTCATTGCTTCATCTAGTATTTCTGTATCATACTTCTCTTTCCGCATATTGTTTCTTTTTTATACTGCTTATTAATTTTTCTAAATAGCCTGAGAATAATTCTAAAGGCATCCACTCTAATGTACATATTGATTTACCTTCGTAAAATAATACATTACCGAACACATCTATTGTATCTTCTCCTCCGACTTTTCTGGTTAATAATTTTTTATGATCTTTAGAAGGTCTAAATCCATAATTTTTTATTAATTGTTTTCTTGTTATTGCCATACTATGATTTTTTTCTAATATATTCTAATATAATATCTATCTTCTTTTTAACTTCCTCCATGTTCTCTGCCGCCCTTTCGTGGTGACGTGAAAATTGGTTTCTAACTTCGTGGATACTAAAAAAGAAAAATTTATATAAAGCATACAAAGCTCCTAATAATAATATTAGAGGTAAACCATAGCCGTCTATTAATTCTAAAATTTCTTCCATTATTCTCTATGTTTACAACCTTCTAGTCCCACTAATTGTTTTTCTAGTTCTACTATCCGGTCTTCGTTTTCATTAATTATTTTAATTTTCTTTTCTAACCTATTTTCCAAAACATGAATATCTTCACCCAGTTGTGCAATTTGACTATATGCCATTCCCATTGTGAATATTATACCTATAATCCAAATTATATTTCCAATACTTAGAGTGAAGTCTTTTCCCATTATTATTCTGTTTTTACGTTAGGCCAGAATCCTTTTGGACATTCTGAAGATCTCCATGAGGCTTTTGTAGTAAGTATACATCCACATTGATTACATGTTCCATTAATATTATGTACGCATTTACCGCATATAGTTAATCTAGCACTTAATTCATTTTTACTTACTTTAGTCATACCGTCTGCCACGTGCTCTACAATAGCTTCTCCAAAATTTAAAGCTTTTTGCATAAGACTAGGCCCGCTTTCTTTTTTTACAGGTTCTGTCTTAGGAGCACTAAATCCTTTTTTTGGATCTACTGTTACCGGTTTACTCTTACCTTTATTTTTATTACATCCGCATCCCATGATATATTATTTTTTAATTATACTTGTTTCCATGAACCACTACCACCAAATGCTCCTAAGCCTTCTCCAACTCCAGCTGCTGTAGCATTTCCACTAGTACCCCATGTTACTTGAACTACACCTCCATCTTCTGCTCCAAATGCTACTCCAAACGTAGTTGCTTTTAACAATGTTTCTTCATTACCAAAGTAAATTACACCAGCAGAAGAGAGATCACCTACACCTATACCTCCAGATCCTCCTTCGAATTCATATGTCTTACCTGCACTATCAGTAAATGATACTGTTACATGTGCGTAAAACAAAAATCCTTCAATAGATATTTCACAAGGATAAGTAGTTGTTCCATCCATATCCTCTGTAAAAGTTATTGCAGGTTTCATATCTAATACCTGAGCATTTCCATCACTGTTAGGTGTGTTAGGATTTATTCCGTGAGCAGCAAACCATTTTTCTGCTCTTTTTCTTCTTTTTGTCATTTTAAATTTTTTAACGTTCATACATTCCGATCTCGCCTCCACCTCGGACACGAGCATCAGTTTTAACTTCTTTTTTAATTCTGGTTTCAAGCTTATCTAAACTGTCTACAATACTTCCTACTTTTTCTAAATTATAGGCTACATCCTTTGCAGTATAGATAGGCTTGCCATTATCATCTGTTTTGAGAAAATCTACATTCTCAAAATAACCAGCTAATTTATCAGCTGCTCCTTTAGCTGCTCTCATTAATCTCATTGTATGAGTTTCTTGAAAGCCATGGTATCTTTCGATAGCTTCTTTTACTTCAGGAGTTTCTTCCCATTTGTCATCTTTCATAAAGTCCTTACAAACTATTTCTTTTCTTTTTGCTTGTGGGTATACAGCATAAGGACTATTATAATCACACATAAAAAAGACATAGGATATTTCTCTGGTTGCTTTATCCTTTCCTTTTGTTTTATCTTTTTTCCATATCTCTCTAAACCCAGGCAATGCTAGAGAGTCTGGGTTTAATATTATATTTCCGTTTTTTAAATCAAATAATGCCATTTCTTATGCTTGTTGTGTTGGTATTGTACATGTTGGATTAATACTTGTAGTTATTCCGCAACAAGTTGGATCTGATGCCGCGTCTCCCCCAGGACCACCCATATATAGTGGCATACCTCCAAATCCTAAAGAAATTGTTGTATAATTTATTTTATCTATTTTTACAAATCCTAATCCACCTGTACGGAATAGAATTTCTCCATCCTGGCACCACATTGAAACAACAAACCCACTTGAAGAAAGAGTTCCTAAAACATTTCCATTTATATCATAATGAACTATAGTGTTAGGCATCGCCTCTGCCATCCATATAGTGTTATCAGATGGATCCCATACCATATCACCAGCCGGTGTACCTACTGTAGTAAATAAAAAGGATTTTGTAAATGTACTTGTTATTGGATCTAATGTTAGTTGGTATACATCTTGATTCTCATTACTTAAAAGAACATTTGTTGTCTTTCCACACAACGTAACACCAGTAGTGGCTGTACCTGCATTAATACTATATGCATTACCAAAAAGTAGAGTTGTACCTGTTGGGTCTATCTCTAGTTCTACCATTTTCCATGATGAAAAACCTATATTTGGCGTAAATCTAAACCAAGTATATATTTTATTACCAACTTTAGCAATACTTCCTTGAGATGAGCCTAAAGTACCAACTAGATTAAAAGGAGGTAGCTGTATTGCATTATTTATTAAATTCCATGCATCTTGTTCATTCATTATCTGAAAACCTTGTGCTGGACTATTTATAGAATCAGGTGTAATAAATACTCCTCTATTTACATTATCAAAACCACCAGAAAGAGTACCGTCTGTAATATATGCAGTAACTGCTGCACAAGGATTCAATGCTCCAGTAGAATTATTAATTGCTTGTGGTGTTGTGCCAGGTATTGAACAATTTGGAGTAGGACAATTACCTTGTTCTAGATATGTACATCTTGTATATGCTGTATTCGTAGGTAATAAATCAGTTACTATCCAAGGACCAAAACCACATCCTACAGTATCACAATCTTGATTACCATTAATACATTTTACAGTAGTTCCTATATCTGCAGCTGTAAACGGGGTAGCAGTAGATGTACTTTGATCCCATTTTATAGCTGATGGAAACCAGTATGGACCATTACCATCGCAATCAGTTACTTCTACTTCATTACCATTAAGTCCTACACAATCCGTACAATTTTGACTAGTACTGCTTAGCAAATATCTTATATTTTGCGGCTCTATTTCTTGTGATGCGTATGGCGCGCCTTCCCATCTCTTATCTCTAGTATATGTATATCTGTTTTCTTCTTTGTCCTCAGAATACTTTACACCTACTTGAGATCTTGGATTTACTTTTTCTACAGAGTTTGAATATGTTTCTACATTTTTGTATCCTTTTTTGTCCCACTCTTTCTGGCTAATTTCTTTTATATTTACTACTCTACCCAGACCATTTGGGCTAGGTTTAGAGGTAGGAGCATCGCCTGCTATGTTTACAGCAGTTTCGATATTAGTATGTTTTGTTCCAGTCAAAAATAAATCTGTAAGATATTTCATCCTAGCCATGTCTTTCTTATTATCGAAATACATAGTACCATAACCTTGTATACTTATTTGATATGCTCCTTTTTTTGCCATTAACTAAATCCGTTTGGTCCTATATGTTCTCCAGTATAAAATCTATTTTCAATAAGCGGTGGAGGATCTCCATCAACTTCCATAATTTCAAAAATTTCCTCTAGTTTAGTTAGATATATACCAGCATAATAATCTCTATTAGTATATGATTGTTTTTGCTTAGCATCATCGTCACTAGATAAACCTGCTATAGCGGCAGCTCGCGAATTGCTAGTCGTCTCTATATCTAAAGCTATGTCTTGTATTGTCGGTTCTGCTGGTCCCATTATTCTGTATCTTTATTAATTACATATAATCTTTTAGGTTTAACTTTAAATACGCCAAAATGATGTAGTCTCACTTTAGCGCATTCACCCTCTTCCATTTTATCTTGAACAAATTTAAACTGAGATTTAACTATACTTTCTACTACAAAATCTGGTAAATCGTATTTTTCTGCTAGTTGTTCAATCAAATCTTTATCAATCATGCTTATTTACACCTTTTGTAAAAAATTGTAGGATTAGTTCCTCTATTTCTACATGACTCAATATTTGCATACCAAAGGGTAGTTCCTGTTCTTCCTGAAGATCTCCATGCTGTAATTGGAGCACCAGTCGCATCTTCAATAGGAGCTCCTTTAAACACAATAGTATCTAAATCTATTTGAGCACTATCCTGTGTAGATTGGAATGCTACATAGTCTCCTGGTGGTAATGATTGAGCTTCGTCTATAATTACCGCACCACAACCACAACCTGGATCTGTTGAGTTGCCTTGCTTGTTTATTGCAGATATTAACTTACTGTTATTAGTTATTGCCATTATTCTCTTTTTTTAAATTTAGTAGCGGGTGAAGGAATCGAACCTCCGGCTCTGGCTAATGAAACCAGCGAGTTGACCATTACTCTAACCCGCGATATTATTTTTCCATAAAATGTGCAGTTCTAGGATAATTATCAGGAGAGTCTTTTTGATATTCATGTCTTCCTATGCGTATTTCCATAAAATCAAATATATCTTTTTTGTATTTGTCTACGTTTTTGTAGCCTAGGTCTCCTATTGCTGTGTACAAATAACCCGCGAATCCACCAGATCCATCTATCAAACTCCATAATCTTCTAGGTGTCCCATCTTTTAGTTCTGCTTTGTACATAACCTTTAATTTATGAGTATCTATGTAAGAATATGCTTCTTCTCTGTCTACAATACAAGCATTAGCCTGTTTATGCGTACAGTAGAACAAATGTTTTATATCATCCCATGTTTTTTCCTTTTCTGCCATTATTAATCATTTTAGCTATAGTTTAATACTTAACTATAATTATGGGGACAAATATATAGAAAATAATTCTATAAAATTTATTTTTTATAAAATTTTTTTGGGTAAGGTATATTCTAAGACGCAGACCATTATTGAAAAACTCCCCCCGTACTAAAACCAAATCAGAATACCCCACGTCGAAATTAGATCAGACCATTACAGAATTTTGGTATGGATAATGTTTCTGTTAACCATACAGTTCGTCCTAAGAAACGATTCTCTCGTTACGACGTTGTTACTCTCAAGAGTGACGGTAGTAAGAGGATTGTTCTTCGTAAGGATGGAGAGTTAAAGTACGATGAAGTCAATGGCTTCACTACTACTAAGGGAGATGAGTGGTTCAACTACAATGAATCAATCATCCAACACTTAGACAACTCTCTTACCACGAAGGGATACATCGAACTGTAGTAGATACTAATCATCACACCAGATGAACAGTATGGGAGTTCCCACTCATCTCTCTAAATCAAAGTGGTTTTTACACAACACTCGGGTCGTTCCCTAACTCACTGACTAAGCTTTATGCTAAAGGTTGAGAGTGTTGTTAGTAATTGTTACAAGGTTCAACCCTGGTAAAGTTCGTAAGGTAGTATACTACTGAGACGAAAACCTGTTTCACAAAACTATTCTGTTTCACTCTTGGAAGGGTTTGAAAGCTAATGAAGGCCTAGGTAACTGTCATTAGTGAGTACTGGAGAGTAGAATAGTTTTTTTCTTTTAGATCAATGACCATTACTAAGCTTTGGTAAGATAAAGAACTAGTGTTGAGTGTGTGTGTGAGACACAGTAAAGACAGTATTACGACCTCTGAGTTAATGTAAGAGTTAGCTGTCTTTATTTTTTTTTTAGATCAAAGACCTATACTAAAATTTGGATATGTTTAACGACATAATTGTGTGTGTGTGATACGAATTACATTCCTCTTACCCTTATAAAACTACTCAACACTAACGATATTGATAAGTAAGATGAAAATAAGTATACATAGACACTTATGTGTGTTAAGACTACCATTTTAAACATAATTATAACATTTGTTATTACTGTATATTAATATATATATAGCTAAAGTATAGTAATGACTACAAAACCGAAGAGTACAATGTGATAACCGTACAACACTACAAATGGCGAAAATAAATTATACGCAACAGGAAGAAGATGCTATTGCTTCATTACAAACAGGTGAAACAGTTGCATTGAACATCAAAAGGATTAATCCATCTAAACAAGCACCAGATATTAAGAATTACAGTATCGAGGTTAGACAAAAACTAGCTGAAAGTACAAATGGTTCATTTAATTTGCTTGGTTACATGAATCCTAACAATCCAGCATTTACTTCATCATCAGGTGTTAGAGTAGGTTGGATGACTGTTAGTGCTGAGCAAGCTGTAAGTTTGTTTGGAGTTAACAGCAATGAATTAGACTCATTACCTATCGATGGTGGTGTGACTAGATTATTCATTGGTAAGAAGAACCCATCATTTACAATGCCTGATGGTTCAACTAAATTCTTACAACTACAGATTGTAGCTAAACTACTAAGTGAGTTTGATGTTAAAACACAAAATGGTAAGTATAAGCATGATAATGTGCTAAAACTTGCTAAGAAAGCTGGTGCTAATGGTAGATACATCAAAGGTTTGAACAAAGAAACTGGAGAGATTGAGTATATCATAGAAGAAACGGTTGTTAAGTCATCAACAATGGTTAACGATGTTCTAGTTAAAGATAACTGGGATCATATTATCATTGATGAGTATGTAGGAGAAGCTGAGACTAAAACAGTTAGTCAATCAGTTGAAACTATGTCAGAGTTACCAACATTATAGTATTAATCTGGTGTGAATAGTTGTGTGTGAGTGTGTGGCCTAGTGTCACCACTCTCATACATCTAGAATTATCATTAAAAACAGTTTGTTATGAAATATTTATTTAAACACTTATTAGATACATTATTTGTATCATTATTGTATATCGGGTTAATAGTATTTCCATTATTTATTGTATTAAACATATTAAATATATGTAATTTAGGTAGTGGAGTAGTAGATTTACTTGGTATCTTATTAGCAGTAATATTTACCGTTGCTTGTAAATACGGTACAAGAGAAGCAAGAAGAGCACATAATCGTGGTGATAGATTCTTGTTTTAAGATTACAGGAGCTTTACATAATAGAATGGTCGATTTCTTTATGACAGACAGGTTTGATCACCTGCTCTGTTGCTCCGTACGACATTTTCAACCACTTATAGTAGAGCCTGAGTCTACACTTAATTAGATAGGAACATCTAACCTCTGGTGTGTAAAGCAGGTCTCCATTGTGATACATATAGTTATCTATTTGTCGTAAACAAGAGTAAACATATTGCCTTTGGATCGAAAGAGTATAAGGACTTTGTTATGTAATGTATTACACATGGTGGACTCTCTGTACACTATAAACTGGTTGAATCTCTATGAGTGAGTAACAGTATTGCGGTCGGCACAAGTGCGGTTAAGCTAACGCTGTTACTACACTCATATTTTAATTAAATGTCTAACTTAAAATAAATACAATGGAAAATATTGTTATATTTGTCCTCATTTTTGTTAGCGGTGTGGTTTTAGGAATTTATATTATGACTCAAATAGAGAATAAGAACGAGAGTGATAGAATGGATCAACTATTAGAACTAGAAGATCATATAAACTCTTTAAAAAAGTATAATAAAGCTTTATTAGATAAATTAAAGCCTAAAACCATGGAAGACTGATGAAATTAGAGATAAGTAAAGAAAAAAATCCTGTTCAATGGGCTCTAGACATGGCAGGTAAAACAGAATGTCCTTATGCAGCTATGGTATTGTTTACTAAACGTGATGAGATTATAAAGCAAATTACAGTTATGGAACAACAACATAAAGGCTATCAAAGTAAAGACATTAAATTACAATTAAGTACGTTTCGTTCAATGGCTAGAGAATTAGAACGAGCTGCAGAAATCATTATTATTGGTATATGAAAAAAATTATAGTCGTATGGCCTAGCAGACTTAAAAAGGTCATTAAAAAAGCACATCCAGCTGAAGTATGTGCATTTGTAGGATTTACAGGTATAATATTTACAGGATTAGCTGTTGTAGCCTATTCTCTTATTATTAACTTAATAAACCATTTATAATGTCTAAAAATAACTCAGCATTCTTTGATATTAACCTCAATCCTGCTCGTGAAAAAGACGAATCTTATGAAGATTATAAGAAAAGGCAAAAAGAGGTAAAAAAAAGAATAAAAATTCATTTAAAGGGGCGGAGAATAAGATAATTTTCTTATCTTCGTAACCCTTTTCGAATTACTCAACACTATTCACAATACAATCTTGTATTTGTAGAGTAGGCAATGTTGGAATGTGCTTCAAAAGAGAGAGTATCATGGTGCTCGAAACTGAATTCAGTTATAGGTTCGAATCCTTACTACTCTATAAATACATTAATAACATTTAAAAATAATTGCAAATGGAAATATCCAATCAGATATTGAGCGACATCGTCGTCTTTAATAAATACGCCAAGTTTATACCTGAAAAAGGTAGAAGGGAAACCTTCAATGAAATATGTGATCGTTATGAATCAATGATGATCGACAAACATCCTAATGTAGCCAAGGATATAAAAAAGGCTATCAGCTATGTAAAAGAAAGAAAAATATTACCTTCGATGAGGGCTATGCAGTTCGCAGGACCTGCTATAACTAAGTCAGAATCAAGGATTTACAACTGTGCGTATTTACCAATAGATGATTATAGAGCATTCTCTGAAATCATGTTCCTTTTACTAGGAGGAACTGGTGTTGGTTATTCAGTGCAATTTAAACATGTAAGAAATTTACCACAAATAGTTAAACCTATGAAGTCTCAAAAATACGTAATTGGGGATTCAATAGAAGGTTGGGCTGATGCGGTAAGACATCTCGTTGGATCATATATGGGTGTAAGAAAGACAAAACCTGTCTTTGACTTCACTGATATTAGACCAAAGGGATCAAGGCTTGTGACAGCTGGAGGGAAAGCTCCAGGTCCTGAGCCACTTAAAACATGCTTATATCATTTAGAAACATTATTAAACAGAAAACAAACAGGAGACTCTCTTACACCCTTGGAGGTGCACGATATGGTGTGTTTTATCGCTGACGCTGTGCTTGCAGGTGGGATAAGGAGAGCAGCATTGATTTCATTATTCTCAATGGATGATGAAGAAATGCTAACAAGTAAATATGGAAACTGGTGGGAGCTGAATCCTCAACGAGGAAGGGCTAACAACAGTGCAGTCATTCGTAGACACCGAATCACTCACCCTGAATTTAAGAAGTTCTGGAAGAAAATCCAAGAGTCTAATTCAGGTGAGCCGGGTATGTATTTCACTAATAATAGTGATTATGGTACAAACCCTTGTTGCGAGATTGCCCTAAAACCATTTCAATTCTGTAATCTAACCGAGGTTAACGTTTCAGATATTGAGTCACAAGAAGATCTTGAATTAAGGTGTAAGTATGCATCATTACTGGGAACTCTACAGGCGTCCTTCACGGACTTTCACTATCTTCGACCAATATGGAAACAAACAACTGAGAAAGACGCTTTAATAGGCGTTGGGATGACAGGTATAGGAAGTGGAACAGTACTCAAGTATGACTTAAAGGGTGCGGCGCACGCGTCAAACCAGGCTAATGAATACTATTCTGAGTTATTGGGTATCAACAAAGCAGCGAGGGTAACTACTATTAAGCCTTCCGGAACTACGAGCTGTGTATTAGGGACTTCATCAGGAATACACGCATGGCATAACGACTATTATATTAGACGTATGCAATGTACAAAGGATGAGTCATTATATAAGTATTTGGCCAAAGCTCATCCCGAGTTAGTTGCTGATATGGAACTAATACCAAACTCTGCAGTGATTGAGATCCCTCAAAAAGCTCCCGCTGGCTCCATTTTACGACACGAAGAAAGTGCACTTGACATGCTAGAACGAGTTAAAAGATTTAACTTAGACTATGTACGTGAAGGTCACAGATCAGGTGATAATACTAACAATGTATCTGCTACAGTCTCTATCAAAGAGGATGAGTGGAAAGCTGTTGGTGAATGGATGTGGATGAATAGAGAAACATTCAATGGCCTGAGTATATTACCATATGATGGTGGTACATACACACAAGCACCCTTCGAAAACATATCTAAAACTAAATACTATAACATGATTAATGCATTAACTGCTATCGATTTGCGTAAAGTAAAAGAGACTGATGACAATACAACAAGAAGTCAGGAAGTAGCTTGTGCTGGTGGATCATGTGAGATAGTTTAACATAACAGGTTCTGTAGGTAATTATTGTTTAATTTAAAAAGAAAAGTTATGGCTAAAATATTGTTAGTATTATTTATGGCTGCGATTCTCATAGCTCTTGTTGGTCTCTTTACATCAAATGAAGAATAATGGGACATATGAAATGGATTTCAACTCTAAAATCAAGTGATCTCAAGAGTTTGAAGGAAGCAGTGACATTAGCAGAACAGGACAATAGTCAGCGGGCTAAGTTCCAAGGTTCTGATTACGAGATCACATATCTTAAAAATGTAATTAATTATCTAGAAACTAATGTAGTAAACAACTACTTAGCAGATCTAGAAGAAGAAGACTAAATTATGATAAAGCTTATTTGTGCACACAAAGAGATTGACCCAATCTTTGAATGTGTTAGTATAGATGAAGCTGTAAATTATTTATCTCAACAAACTGTACTTGGCGTCGACACTGAAACTAATGGTAAAGATTTCTGTAGTAAGAAAGTTATCATGTTTCAGATCGGCACTAAGGATGTTCAATATGTTATCGACACCAGATATATAGGTATTGAACCTCTTATTCCTATTCTGGAAGATCCAAACATTGTAAAGATCTTTCACAATATTAAATTCGATTATAAATTTATCAAAGCTCAGTGGGGTGCGGATGTTGTAAATCCGTATGACACTATGCTTGCTGAAGGTGTGTTAAAGTGTGGTAAACTTAATGTAGGTTACTCTCTTAACGCATTGACACAGAGATACTTAGGTAAAGAATTAAATAAAGAGGTTCGTAACAAGTTTGTAGGTTTAGATGGTAACCCATTTAATACTGAACAAATAATGTATGGTGCTGAAGATGTTGAGCATTTACTTGACATACGTGACATGCAATTAATAGAAATTAAAAAGCATGGTCTCGAGAATGTGTTAGATTTGGAAAACAATGTAGCTCTTGCTTTTGCTGACATAGAATTCAATGGCTTGCACTTCAACTCTGAACAGTGGTTAAGCATTGCTGATGACTATGAGAAGGTTGTAAGAACTATGGAGAGTGAGCTAGATGATTTAGTAAAAGCTTTAGAATTAAATAAGTTTATCAAAAAATCTTTTCAAGCTGATTTATTTATACCAGCTGAAGACATTAGGAAGATAGACATAAAGTGGTCTAGTCCAACACAAGCGCTAAAAGTATTTAAAGAATATGGTTTAGATATTGAAAAAGTTAATGCATTCGAGTTATCTAAGTATAAAGATAGAAAACTCGTGGCTAAATATCTAAAGTATAAAGAAAATCAAAAGGTAGTATCAACTTATGGTAAGTCTTTCCTAAAATATGTTATGAAAGATGGTAAAGTTAGAACTAGCTTCTGGCAAATATTAAATACAGGCCGTGTGTCAAGCGGTATGAAGTCAGATAATAAACCTAATATGCAGAATATCCCTGCAAACAACAAATTCAGAAATTGTTTTCATGCAAGAGATGGATATAGTTTAGTTTCTGTAGATTATTCTGGTCAAGAATTAGGTATTATAGCTTCTGGGTCTAAAGATCCAGTATGGATGAAAGCACGTAAAGAGGAAGCAGATCTCCACAGTATATGTGCTGACATGGTATTTAAAGACAAATGGCGTCAAGCTGATGCTGATGAGAAAAAGAAACTTAGAACTATGATCAAGACTATTAATTTCGGTCTTGCTTATGGTATGAGTAAATTTAAATTATCAGATACGTTACAAATACCAGTCGATGAAGCTGATGCATTGATCCAACAGTATTTTACAGAGTTTCCTAAAATTGGAGGCTTTCTAAAGAACTTAGGTGACTATGGTAAGTTTTATGGACATATTAGAACGTTTAAGCCTTATAGGCGCATTAGATGGTTTGAAGACTGGAATAAGGGTATGACCCTTAAGAAGGACTTTAAAGCGTTAGGCGCTATTGAACGTGCTAGTAAGAATACTCCTATTCAGGGTACTGGTGCAGACATGATTAAACTAGCAATGGTTAAAATCAGAACTTATATTGAAGAAAATAAGTTCCCTGCGTTCCTTGTTACCCAGGTTCATGACGAAATAGGTGTTGAAGTAAAAACTGAGCGTGCTGAAGAGTGGGCTCAAATTCAATGTCGATTAATGCGTGAAGCTGGTGCAGAGATAATACCAGATTTCCCAATGGGTGTTGATTATACAATTAGTAAAGAATGGTGTAAATAAAATTAAAAAAATGGATGCAAATCAAACTAAAGACAAGCTTCAACGTGAAGGGTTGAACAAATGGTGGGCCTATCCAGTAAGTGGTAAAGGCACATTACAATATGCTACAGGTGTCGGTAAGACAAGATGTGGTGTATTAGCAGCGGCCCTAGTAGCAGAAAGGTCTAGTATGGATTGTAACATTTTAGTCCTTACACCTACTGAAACTATTAGAGACCGTGCATGGAAAGACGAATTTAAGAAATGGGGATACAGTAATGTATTTGATTCATGTGTAGAATGTGTATGTATACAAACTGCATATAAATATTTCGGACAGCATTATGATTTAGTAATAGCTGACGAGATACATAACTATATATCTCCTGAGTATTTTAACTTCTTTTCTAATAACAGATATGATCGTGTACTCGGTTTATCTGCTTACATTGATGCAGTTAAATTACCTCTGCTTAATTCTGTGGCTCCTATCGTTGATAGAGTTAACACAAATGAGGCAAGGAAATTAGAACTAATCAGTGATTTTGTTATTTATAATGTACCGCTAAAGCTTAGTGGTACTGAAAAGAGATCATATACTGGTGCAAATAATTCATTTAACCAGTTGTTTCCTTTCTTTGAGAGGGACCTTAAACTTATGTACTCTTGTATGAGACAACAAAACTATGAAACGTTTCTTCAACGTAAAGGAATGACCCTTGATGATGAAAACAAAACGTTTCCTTATAGATGTAACGCAGCAATGCTTAAGAGAAAGAATTTAATTTATAATGCTAGCTCTAAAGTTGATGCTGTTAAACACTTATGTGAACTATATCCTGAGAGAAAGGCAATCATATTTTCTCAGACTATTGAATTTGCTGACAAAGTCACAGATGCATTAGGAGATAATTGTGTTAGTTTCCACAGTAAGATGGGTAAGAAGGCTAGAAAAGCTTCTCTTGACAAACTTATTGATAATAGAACTAAAGTAACACGTATTTCTACTGCAAAGGCTTTGAACGAGGGTATGAATGTCCCGGATATTTCAATGGCTATTATAGCCAGTGGAACCAGCAAAGCTAAAGACTTGATCCAAAGGATTGGTCGTGTTGTTAGATGGGAGAAAGGTAAGCAGGCGCTTATATTTCATCTATACATAGAAGATAGTCAAGAAGAAAAATGGGTACGTTCTTCTCAAGAAGGATATAGTGTTGAGTTAATGAGACTAGAGCAGAGCTGAAGCTAATAAAATTAGGATAACCTGGTCGGCGCCTAACTGCTCTAGTCCTCATTATAATGTTTAATTATTAAATTCAATACCATGAATATACCTGGATATGATAACTGGAAATTAGCTTCTCCTCCTGAAGATAGTACAGTTAGCCCATGTTGTGGGTCAGAATATGAGGAAACTGTAAGTGAAGCATATTGTTGTTATAAATGTTATGCTTGTCAAGATGTATTTGATGAGCCTATAGAACAATATGAATATGAACAAAACCAAAGAGAGTCCTGGGCAGATATGAGAATGGACGAAGAACGTCTTGGTTTATGAATATATTTAAAACACTTGCTGAAGCGAAACAATACCTACGTAATAACTTTAAATCTGGAACAGAATGCCCCTGTTGTGGTAAATATGTAAAAGCATATAAACGTAAGTTAAATGCAGGTATGGCTCGCGCACTGATTATTATATACAAACTTACCAAAGATGGTAACTCAATACATGTGCAAAGTAAATTTACAGAATTAGGTTTACGTGCTACTACAATGGACTATGCTTATTTAGAAAAATGGTCTCTTATAGAGCAAAAAGGATCTAATGGTTATTGGAAAGTTACTGATCGTGGTAAATCGTTTGTAGAAGATGATATAGATTTACCTGATTATGCGTTAGTATATAATGGTAAAGTATATAAATGGTCAGACAATTCAATTAATATCGAAACCGCACTCACTGAAGAATTTAATCTGGAAGAGGTTATGAAAATTATAGACATATAATTTTGCACCCATAGCTCAACTGGATAGAGCAACAGCCTTCTAAGCTGTAGGTTGAAGGTTCGAGTCCTTCTGGGTGCACAAAACAAAAAGTATGTTAGAAAAAGTAAAACGTAAAGCAATGATTATTAGACCTTCTGGTAGGTCTACTGATTTTATTAGTCCAAGCTTTGGTTATGGTTGTTTATATAACTGTTCGTATTGTTATATGAAACGTCACAAAGCTAAAGGATTATCTGTAGCTGTAAATACTGGTGATATATTAACTGCTGTTAATAATCATGCATATTTTACTCCTGTAGAAAAGCCTAACCAGACTCATCCTACGTTTACCACATACGACATTAGTTGCAACGAGGATTTTGCATTACATGCTAAGCATCACGAGTGGGAAAGAATATTTGAATTCTTTCGTACTCACCCCGTTGCTATGGGTAGTTTTGCTACCAAATACGTAAATCCTGATTTAACAACTTATGATCCTGAAGGTAAAATACGTATAAGATTCAGCTTAATGCCTCAACACATGAGTACATTACACGAACCTCACACATCTAAAATTATTAATAGAATAAAAGCTATCGATGCATTTATAGATGCAGGTTATGATGTACATGTAAACTTTAGCCCTGTTATATTATATAAAAACTGGGAAAAAGATTATGCTGATCTGTTCCAAATGCTAAATGACTATGTAGAGTATAAAGAACAAGTACTTGCGGAAGTAATATTCTTAACTCATAATGAGTCTAAGCATTTTGCAAACATGGATAACCATCCTGAGACAGAAAAACATCTATGGGTTCCTAAAATCCAAGAAGTTAAGACATCTCAATACGGTGGTAAGAATGTTAGGTATAAGCTAACACTAAAAAGACATTATATTAACCGGTTCATAGAATTACACAATAGTATTATTCCATGGAACACAATTAGATATATATTTTAGTATGGATTATAAAGAAGATTCTTATGAAAAAGCATTGAGAGTGTACGGCTCAAAAGCTGAAGAAGAAGTATTGTATAAAACCACGCAACGTATTGGTAATCATACAATTACAACGTACAAAAAACAGAAAAAAGGTAAGAAAAAAGTAGTATATAAGCTATGATTTTCTTATATTTGTCAATCCAAAAATCGCCTGCTTATGAACATAGAAATTAATGTTCCTGGGCTCATAAATAACAAGTTAACTGCATCTCAGTATGTCATGTTAGTCTTGTTATTCGAGTCTAAAACGGAACTGTTTGTTAATTATGTAAACCTTTATGGCTTTGCTAGAAAGGAGTTACAAGGGTTAGTAGATCGTGGATATATATTATCTTGTGATCCAAAAAACCCACTAACGTGTATAACTATAGCGAGGGATAAAGTCAGAAAATTATTGGGTGTGGAAGAATCATATTTCACAGAGTTGTTTAACACCTATCCGATAAAAGTATCAAATGGTAGTTCTGTTAGAATCTTAAGACCAAGTAGTCTATCTGCTAAAGCTGCAAAAGTTTGTAAAGAAAAGTATGATAGATATGTAAAAGGTAATGTTCTAAAACATAAACATGTTATGGAATGCCTTAACAAGGAATTAGATACTAGAAGACGTGGTGGTAATCTACAATATATGCATGCATTAGAAACGTATATAAATAAAAATGCGTGGGATGCATATGAATCATTGTTAGATAATAATACTACTATTAAATCTGCTGAT
>CEUO01080891.1_pt1 | contig 35731 bp, 31 predicted proteins | sample 531391 | NCBI WGS metagenome assembly CEUO01 (sample SAMEA2622799, study PRJEB7988) | marine metagenome | isolation source: saline water (ENVO:00002010), including
CTATGTCAACAGAGTTTGGGAAATATCTTTTATTTAAAGGAGATACAGTAGAGTTCGATAAATTTAAGAAAAAGTATGAAGAAAAGGAGAACAAGGAAAAGAAAGATGGCTAAATTTTTTAAAGTAAAAGACTTGTCGCCAGAGAGAAACTTGAAGAAATATCAATTAAAGAAATATGGTAAATGCTTTCGATGCAATGAGCCTATAGAAAAAAATTGCAAAGCAGTGTGTATTAATTGCGGATACAAAGATTCATGAGAGGTTATTATAACGCATCAGGATGATAGCGATGAGTAATATGCACGATAGAATACCTATAATTCTAAACAAACTAAACAAGGAGATAGAAAATGCCTGTAAAAAAAGAAAAGAAAAAAGATGTAAAGCCTGTGGAGCAAGAATCAAAAAATCTAGAAATCCACGAATTAACAATAAGGATTGAAAACGCTGAAAAAAAGGTAGAAGAATGTTATATTAAAATGAATGGAGCATTGGCACAGTTAACAGCATTGACTAGTTTATTACCTAAAATAGATAAATGTTGTAAAAGATTAGGGATATAACTATATTAAGGAGCGTTTTATGAAAACATCATCTAAAAAAAGTAAAGGGAGAAGACTCCAAAACTACGTTAGAGACAATCTCTTATCAGCTTTCCCTTCTCTTGAAGAAGATGATGTCAAGGTAGCTATTATGGGAGAAAGTGGGGAGGATATTAAGCTTTCTCCTGCTGCCAAAAAGAAAATAAGGTACAGTTTCGAATGCAAGAATGTAGAGAGATTAAACATTTGGCAAGCCATAGAGCAATCAGAAACTAACTGCGAAGACAGAACGCCAGTTGTAGTATTTAAAAGAAATCGTTCAAAGACATACTTAACAATAGAGCTTGATAGCTTTATAAAACTTATAAGGGAAGAAAACAGTGGGACAAATTTATCAGAAAAGACTTAAGCATAGTAACAAAATGGATTTAAGAATAGAAAAAGCTATACTAGAAGATAGTGCAAATTTATCTAAGATTGTTAAACAAAAATATTACTGTGTGAGCAAAGTTGAAGCTTAAAATATTTATAACTCTAATTACAATATCTATATTCTGTATGGGTGAAATCTTCATAGGGACAGTCTTTGCCTCTTCTTGGCTGTTTCTGTGGGGAATGATGTCTTAAAAGCCTGTACTCTTTATTCCAGCACCTTGTTTTATTATAGGTCCAAATGTACCTCTAAAAGGTATGAATGGGTCAACTATTTCATAAGCTCCATGCTTTAAATCTTCAGAGTCTCCATTTATTGCCCCAGCCATGATAGACCACAATATGTCAAAAGGTTTTTGAACTCCTAATCCAACAAAACTATGCCTTAATATATTAGACATAGCCCACCTAGTAGTGCTTTCATCTTCATCATCAAGTAAAGACCTTAACAGTATCGTTAAAGGCAAGAGCATTAAACCTAATAAATCAGAACGCATCCCACCTACTGATTGTAATCCAAATTTCCTAAGAGCATATCTAACTACACTTCCACCTACTGGTCCAAATAATATTAAGTCCATCAGTAATGTTATCGGGCCTTGCAATAATAAGAAATCTCTTAATTGAGCAAATTCATGATTAGCCATTCTTGTTTCTTTACTTGTAAAATATCTAAGCTTTCCACCTCTATAAAACTCTCTTCTAGCTTCTTTTTGAAATTGATGAACTTTTTTAAACCATATTCTCCAAGTTTGTCTAACGTGAGGGTCCTCTATAGTAGCAATAATATCCTCATAATCAAGCATTGCATCTAATCCAGTTTGAAACATTTTCCAATCTTTAGCAAATTTTTGAACTGACCATATTTTAAATTTACCTATAATACCTCCACCAAGAGGTGAATGAAACATATTGGGCGCATCTTGAGGAGTCAATCCAAAGTTTGCTGCTCTTGAGTAAAGCCTTCCAAATTCCATAGCTAAAATTAAATCTTCACCCTTAAGGTCTTTAACTGGCTGTCTTTTAATAAGACCAGCATCAAAAGCTTTATTTACACCGATAACAAAAGATATAGTTCTTATCCACTCTTCTCCAGCAGACATAGTTAATCCTATCTCGTTAACTTTATCAGATACAAATTTAAATATCTGACCTGGACCAGATTTAATCATTTTAGGAATAAAATTCTTAACACTAACATTTTCCATAACAGGACTAAATTCCCATTCTTTAGTTATAGCCCAGTTAACATATTTTTGAGCAAACCCCTTTATCCTTCTACGCTTAACAATATTTTTTCTATTAATAACTCTTTGCTCTTCAGGAATCATATTCTTAAGTTCCCATTTCATATAATTAGGAGAGGCTGCTATAATTTCTTCTATCTGTTTTTCTAAAATTTCTTCTAAATCTTTAATACTTTTAGCCTTAGAGTAAACGCCACGTAACTTCTTATTCTTTTTCATACTTCTTTTCATAGCATAATACCTAATTATCTCACCTAATATTTTATTATGAGTATCAAGTTCTATAGTGTCATGTATATAATCAGATGTTAATGTTTTATTAAAAAAATCTCTAAATTCAATTACACCAGAACGCTGTATGAAATCTCTCCATCCTTCTTTATCTTCTTTATACGCAGCTAAACCTTCTGATAGAGATTTAGTCCCCCAATCTATAATATTTTGCTGTATTGCAGTCATATTTTGAAGCGTAGTGCCCATACCTGAAAGATACTGACCACTAATGCCACTAGATATTATTCTAAACCATTCTTGCGCAACAGAAGGGTCTATTTTAATATTTAATCTACCTAATTGCCTTACAATATCTTGTGTCCCTAAATTAAAGGGGCCTATCTTTGCTTTAACATCAGTGAACCCGAAAGGAACTTTAAAATAATTAAGTATCATATCTCTGATAGTATCAGACTTAGCTCTACCCATCTGCTCAATTGTAGTAGCAATCAAATAATTTCTTTCAATAGCACTCATACTTCTTTTTAAAGATGCCTGATAGGAGCCCGAGTCTGCTCTCATATGCAAAGGATGTATAGTATTAGAAAGTTTTTTCATATGAACTTGATGTCTTATAAAAGGTATGCTTTCACCTTCAGCCATATAATCAATAGTTATTTCATCTTGCCTATTTAACATATCTGTATATCTATCAGCAATTTCTAGTAAAGATTTTTTCTTAGCCTTTAGTTCAAAATATGTTTTATTCTTAAGGCCTTGAGCTTCCATTTGCATAAGAGCTGGGTCTATCCCATTTTCAATATCTTTCAGTATTGTTTTAATTTGTTTTTCAAATATCATAGGAAGCCTAATCGGGCTATAGACTGCTGGAAAGTGATTTCTCTTATGCCTCCTAGGCTCATTAGTAGTTTCCCAGTAAGGATTAATAACAGCCAGTCCAGAAATAGAATCTCTTATCTTTACAGCTATGCTCCATTTTTCAGGACCTAATTGAGTTTTCAATTGATGCTCGTAATCAGCTATATCTTTTTTCTTCATACCCTTAGGATAAGAACCAAAAAGAACAAAATCTAAAGCCTCTCCATCTAGCTTAAATACTTTACTAAATGATTTTCTTATAGCTTCAACTGATTTTTCAGTAGCATTTTTAGTATATCTATATAATTCATCATCTAGCTTTCTAAATCTTTCTTTAGCTTTATCTAATCCTTTTCTAACTTCTGGTAAATTAGTATTAACATAAAACTTACCTCCTTCAAATTCTTTTAAAGGTACATATCTACCAAACATATACATAGGGCTTCCATCTTTATAAAATCTTTCAGGTGCTGGAAAATAGTCTTCAGCTATTACAAGGTCTCCCAACTCTTCATCATATTTAACTAAAGTATTGTTAAAGCTATCTCCTTTATTGCTCCATATAAATATTCTTAATAAATTTTCTTGATTTCTAGACTTATTTCCACCTAAAAAATCTGCTAATAAATGAACTTCATCTACAATATCGTCCCAACCATAATCACGCTTAGTCTTTAAAAGTTTAGGTTTTTGAAGAAAGTCTTTTATTCTGCCCATCATTTGATAAGGATATTTTTCAACAGCTTTTACAGCTAAATAGAAAGCTCCTGTTTTTTCTTTCATTGCTAAATTCTTAGGAAGCGTAAGGCTCACCATCCACTTACCAAAAACTCCTGTACCTAATGTCCTACCATCTCCTGCTTTAGCCCAAGAGGTTAACTGGAGAAGCATATTATTTAATGCAGATTTTGGCAACTCATCTAGCTTTGCCCCTAAATCATCTCCTTCTTTCCTAAGTACTTTAGGGTGATTTTCTATTATATATTGCCTAGCCCAATCCCAATAAATTTCATTATTTTTAAGTATTGACTGTATTCTTATAGCAAGTTTTAGATTATTTGCTTTCTTTCCATATATAGTATCCAAAGCGCCTTCAAAATCTTCTGCAGTTAGAACAGCATCACCAAAAGTCTTTTCTAAGAAATCGTTTAAAGGCTTTAATTTATCTTCAGATATATAAGCGAATTTAACAATAGCATCATTGACATATTGAGTTCTATGTAAGTTCCCCTGCTTTATATCGTCTACTAATTTTCTTCTAATATCACATACATTATCAGCCATTACGTGCAATCTCTCCTTATAACATCTTCAATAGAACTGTAGTTAGCTCTAGTATCCGTAGGTTCTATAACTGTATTTCCTGGAATTTTAAGATATTTATTATAGTTATTATAATACTTTTTCAAGACTTTTTCACTTAATAATTGTCTTTCTTTTGTGCTTTCACTGGCAGGAGGTAACATTCTAAAATTCCTCATCCTACCATAACCACCTTTACCAGATTCTAATTTTTCAGAAGTTTTTATAAATCCTCTGAGATACCATATAGTACCTATAACCTTAGCAACTTCTGACAGCTCTGTATATGTATGTATTATTTCAGGAGTATTTTCTTGACGTTTCCAATATTTCTCAGTCATATCAACAACATCAGCATTTCTTTCAAGTGTTTGTGGCCCCATACTATCTAGGTCTTTCAATGATTCCATATATGCATTCCCCATCTGTTGCCTATATAGAGTTCCTTTTTTAAATTCAGAACGATACCACTGTTCCCTGCTCATATTCTTAGGCACATTGCCTAACTTTAAATCTTTTTTATAAGCATTATCTAGCAATTTATCTAAATCCCTGTCAATAGCTTCATTAGCAAATCTATGAGCATTATTATGTAGATGTCTATTCAACTTAAATATAGTATCCTCATAGCCAACCTTATCATACTTAATCACATGCTCTCTCATAGTTCTCATAGGGGCAAGTATCAAGTCTTCCCAAGGCGAGCTCAAGACACTGTCTTCTGTAAACTCTATATCAGTTATTTCTCCCACTCTATCAGAATTCATAGTATCTAAAGCATTTCTATCTAATATCCATTTAAATCTATCTCTAACATAACTGTCAAACTCATTCGATTTATCTATAATAGTATCAGTATAAAAATTATTCCAACCCTCTCCCTGTATAAATTCACCACCTCCACGTAATCTACCTGGGTTTTTATGCATTTCCAATAGAGGGAATAAGGCTCCATAATTTCTTTCTAGGTCTATCTCATCCCATGGCCCTATTTCATTTCCTTCTTTATCTACAGTTTTAAATAACATAGCATAAAGATTTTTAACATCATAACCCCATCCTTCTAAAAGCATAAATTTAGAGTTATCTACAGCTGCTTGTATATAGAGTCTTAAAACATCTCTTACTTTCATGTCTTCTTGAGCTGGTTCAAAAAATATTTTCTCATCAAGGCTTCTTAAAGCTACTATATCACCGTCAATTACAAAAGATTTATAAACTCTTGAAAGTTGCCCATACACATTTAGAATATTGGCTATCTCCCCAATAGATGTTTCGCCATAAGCTAAAGCTGACATAAGTTTATATCTATCATTTTTATTAGAAAAAACTAAGTCACTTCTACCTTCTGGAACATAATCTGATAAATTTATACCCTTTATATCACCAACAGATTTTAATGTATCCTTTATAGCAGATAAATGAGAATCTGTAAGAGCTTCTATTTGAAGTTCATCGCCATCATTATCTCCTTCAAATCTTGCATATATATCATGGGGATGCATTTCTACCAAACCCATTCTGCTATGTATTCTTCTAATAGTTAGCACACCTACGCCACCTATATGAGGCACAGGGTATCTTGCGGCAGCAACTTCTACATCATTATTTTTTAGCCATTCATTTATTTTAGGAATCATTCCAGGCCTCATAGCTTCCTTAACACTGATTCCCTTGTCTAATGCATATCTTTTATAAACTACAGCAGCATTATGCCTACCTATAGCTATTTCACCTATACCTAAGTCTCCTTTAAGGTTTCCAGTTATCTTCAATCTTGAACCCAATTGATATCCAGATTTAAGTATTTTCCTCATTCTTTTAGTATACAATATTTGATTTAAAAGAGGCTCTAATCCTTGATGCATACCAGCTCCAAGTTTTGCATGCTCTAATGCAGCTAAACTATATCCTTCTAAATCTTTAGTTTCTATTATATCTTTTAAAAATGTGAGTATTTTTTCTTCAGGACCTACATCTCTTTTTAATTTAGTATCATAGGTAGTGGTGGCGTATCCCCAAAACTTAGCTAATTGTTTGTTTATCTGACTTAAAATATCTCTTTTCCAAGCTTTAATAACTTCATTGTTATTTTCTGGAACATATCCATACCACTGAACACCATGAGTCCCAGTCGATGTAGCTTTATCTCTATAAGTAATAAATCCTATAGATTGACCAGATATATCTTCATGCACAGTATCTAAAGCTATATTATCATTAACCTTAACTTCGTCTCTTGTAGCAAGCACATCTATTCTATTTCCATCTGCATCTTCAATTCTTCCATTATTATCTATTCTTGCGACCAATCTTTCGTCAGGAGTTCCTTTATCATACCATATCTCCATATTCCTACTAGGTTTTATCATCTCGTGCTTCATCATTAAAGTCTTATTATTAGGACCTCTCCAATAAACAACATTTTTATTGCTACCAGACTCTCTTAAAACACCTCCATATTTAACTAAATTACCCCACATTTGATTTCCAGCAAAACTTCCACCATCATTTATATATTTCCAACCAACTCCATCTACATATTGCATTGCAGGAGTCTCCTTTCCTGTTTCGGTATCTACAAATGTAGTTTTCTGCTCTCCTGTTTTATCATTTCCATAATCAAATATTTTTAAATTAAAACTAGGCATATCCTTACTAACAGTACTAGGTGTAAAAGGTATCTTAATACGAACCATATTATTTGCAGCTCCTTTCGCATCTCCTAGATACCCAGGCCATATTTTTTTCATAGCTTCATGAACAGCTATATCTTTTGCATCTTTAAAACCAGCTATCATATCGTCTCTATCATGAGGGATAAATCCATAACTAATCTCTTTCTTTATATATGCCTTGATATCTCTAGCCTGTTCTTTAGCATAGGTTGTGATTTTAGTTAGCCCTATCCTACGCTTCTCGCCTCTAGTAAATACGATAGCTAAACCTAACTTTTCTAATTCTTTTTCAAGTATATCATAGTGAGATGAATTTAAAAATCCATATGTATCTTGAAGTGTATCCACTTTTCTTCTTTGTCTAGGATTCCAGATTTTTTCAATCTTATAAAAATCTCTATTAGATATCCATTTTATAAGACCTTTCCCTCCATTATATTCAAATAAAGTAATTTTTTGACCAGACACATTAGCATGTTTAGTCATCTTATTTTCTGGACCTTTTAACTCTACATCAAAATGAAGCTGATTGTCAGCTCCCATTTTAGCAACAAGAACATAACTGTCTCTCTCATTCTTTCCATTCTCACGATTTGTCCATACATAGCTATTTATTCTATAATAAAATCTTTTAGTCATTTGCTTCTGATATTCTGTTAAGCCTTCGTAAGTTTTCTTAGTTAAACTATGCATAACTCCATCTCTTTTAACAAATTCTTCAAATGAATCAGTTTTACGAGCTTCTTTTTTAAGCTCTACAAAATCAGATTCAGATATATATATATTTAAATGGCTTAACCAAGCACGTTCTGTCATACCTACTTCACTTTCTTTATGCTCTCCAGTTTCTCTTGAATTTCTTAACCCTTCTCTTACAACTTCACTTTCAAAATATTCAATAACTCTATCCTTAACATCATCAAGCTCAGCAATTTGTAACTTATTATCTCCTTTAATTTTATTTCTTTCTTGGACATCTTTAAAGTTCTTAAACTTGCCTTGAAACCATTCGATAAAATATTCTCTAGTAGATTCGTCATCTATTGCATTTATCATAGAATCTCTAAAATGCATATGGTCAACACCGCTAAATCCTTGATTTGCCATTATATTACCAATAGCACTCCAAGCATCTTCAAAGATATGATTAAGCTCTGATTCCCTTGTTCTTCCTAGACCAGTTTGCTTTCTGCTTAAATCATTTGCCTTATTATAAACCTCCTCTTCTGTAGTTGGTTCATATTGCAAATCTTTTAATTCTTGAATCATAGGCTGAAATCTAGAAGGTATTAAAGCATGCCTGTCTAATATATCTACTCTAACAAGCTCCCACTTAGACCAAGAAGGACGTTCTTTAGTTACCCTAACAATACCTTGCTTAGCAAGTTTATTCAAAGCTTTTGGAATTTGCCCTATATTACTAAATTCTATAGTATACCAACCCACTGGACCAAGCATCCCCTCTACAAAACCTCCTCTGCCTATTCTCCCAACATTAAATTCTTCTCCATCCTGAGTTTTTATTTTAGTCTTTAAAAAAGTTTTCTTCCATTTATTTGTCATAGATGTATAGGCTTTTAAAATATGTGGATAATGGACTCTAGACTTATAAAAGATTGACTGAGCCTGAGGGTCTCTAAAATTCCAGTAATCTCTGTCAAGATTTCTTATAAAGTCTATAATTTGGGTATAATCTAACACCTCTCCTCCAGCAAAAGGATTTTCTTGATTTTCTATAGCTATTTTAAAAATATCTTCCATTACATCTAATGCTAAAGATTGTCTATCATTTAATGAAAGTATGTCTTTATCAGCAAACTTCCCATTACTGTCAAATAATTCGACAAAAGACTTCTCGTCAAAAACAAAGTCCCCTTTATTATCTTTTACTGCTTCAAGTGTTTTTTCTGCAAATTCCCATAAACTAACTAGATTATCTGCTACCATTTCTTCTTCTGTTAAATAAATACTTCTAGCACCATCATTACCTTGTATAGGATGATTGCTATTTCCAGTCTGTATATAAATATTTCCAGACTTTGAATTAGATGCATAACCTAATGCTGTAGGTAACAATATATCAAACCATCTCTTATAAAGATTGGCTAAATCTTCTGCTAATTGATATTGAGGGTGAGATATAGTTTGACCATCCTTGCCTCTAATAAATCCATCACCAAACTCAAGCTCTGCTGTTTCTTTATCGAACAAACCTTTGATGTCAATATATTTGTCATACATACTTTTAACAGTTGTATAAGAACGGAAATACAAATTAAGAAAATTCTTTATATAAAATTGAGCTGATTTAATATCGTATTCTATATGACCAACATTATTTATCATATTGATAATGTTAAGCTGTTTATCAATCCTATTTTCTAGTTTTCTTATACGCTCTGAAGTGTATTTAATGCCTGGAAAAGGCTCCTCTAAATCATTATCAAGGGCTTTAGCTTTTAACATCTTTTCCAAATCACGTTGACTTTTCTCTAATTGCCTTTTCTCAAATGAGATATCACCTTCAGCATAAGATTGGTGGTCAGGATAAATATCGATTTGAGGCCTTAAAGGACTTTTTTTCTCAAACCAAGCTCTATTAAAGAAACCGTCTTTGCTAAGATGTGATGTAAGTTTATTGCTCTCTAAAAATTCAAAAATAGCCATAGCTTCTTTATTGTTTAAAAGCTCACCCATATCCGTACGCATTAAATATAAAGGAAATCCATTCATAAATGTATAAAATTCAATATACTTACTATCATTGAGCTTTTTATCGCTAATATTTTTATAATCAAAAGCAAGTAACTCATTCATATCCCTTTTTAAATGACCTTGATTAGTATTCCTATAAAGATTTGAAATCAATTGAAAGAATTTCTTTTTCAGCTTTTTAGCTTCAGGGGTATCTTCATAAAGAAAATCGAAAAAGGGATTAGCACCTGGCATTTGACCTATATGAGTAATAAGGATTTGTCTATACTTAGAATAAATAACAGCTTTATCTGTAATATTTTCGATTATATCAGAAACATCCTCACCGTTATCAACTCTTTCTCTAATTAATGCAAGTAAACTGTTATCCTTATTAAACTCTTTCATTATAATATGGCCTGGCTTAAATGATATATCATTTTCAGTACCTGGCACACCTAATATATCTTTAGAACCTTTTTTTCCTTCAAAGAACTGGAGAACATCTTTCCATACAGGCCACTCTGAATCATTATTATGCTCGATTAAACTCCTAAAAGGTTCAGCTATTAATTCTTTAGTGCTGCTACCCCAAGAAATTTCTCCAGACTTATCATTAGAAAAAACCATCTTAGGTAAACCTCTTAAAGTAAGCTCCTCTATCCTTTTTGTGAAAATCTCAGCTTTAGCTTCAATCTCTTCAAAAGTTACTCTCCCTTGACCACTTTTCAATATGTCAACAATTTCAGGCAATAAATCAGACTGAAACTCAAATAAAAATATATCATCTCCCACAGCATTTTTATTCTCAACAAACGATACCCATCCTAAACCATTTAATTTATGCAATATTTCAGGAGTAGTTTCAACAGTATCAGTATATATGAAATTACCTTTGTCACCTCTAAATACTGATGGGAGAACGTGCCCTGGGAGGTTAGGGTCATGCTTAAAATTAGTTGTAAGCATTAATCTATAGTGGTCTACTCTTTCAGCTTCTGCTTCTTGAATAGCTAATTGCTCTACCTCTGGGTCAAGGTCCATAGCTTCAATTTCCATTTCTTGCTCAAAAGTAAGCTCTCCCTTAATGCCAGTTTTTAAAGGAATCATTATATTATGAGGATGTATATCATGCTGCCATCCACCAACTGTAGTCATAAATAAAGCATGATTATTTTTTATATATTCTATAAATAAACTTTGAATAATTTCAGGGAACACTCTTTTATCCGTCACTCCTCTTCTTTTTAGTTCTGGGAGCAACCATTCAGCTCTAAATCTTTCAATAATATCAGATTCAATTTTGCTTATATTAAACTTTTTATAAATACCTTTGTTTTGAGTTCCAAATTTATCAGTTACCAGCAACTTATCTGAGCTGAAATATGTTCTATGAGCTTCTTTATCCATAAGTAAATCATTAAACTTATATTTAACAGGAACTACATCTATTAATCCGTTAATAATCCATTGAGTTTTTTCAGTAAAAATGTCATTTGGTCTATTGGGTAGGACCTCTAATAATGATTCGTAATCATGAATCATATCTTTATATTTCCCCCCTCTATTATCAATAATCGCCATAGACTCTGTTAAAACATTTTCTAAATGCCCTTTCATTATTTCTTTTCCGTAAATCTCAGGATATTCTTTTAATTGATTTTCATAATAGTCAGTTATAACTTCTGTATCTTTTTCCGTTAACGAATATCTATCAATTAATTTTGACTCTATTTCCAACTTAATCTTATCAATATTTTTTTGCAGTCTACTAGAATCTAAGCTTCCATCTTTATTAAAGAAAGGCTTTACAGCTTTTAAAATTATACCACTTACGCTATTAGCCAAGTCGCCTACAAGCAAACTTTTCTCATTCTGGATAGTATTATTTTCTTTACTTAAAGATGTTATAACACCTTGACTCTCTAATACTATTTTCTCCATAAATTTTTCAGTTGACTTAGCGTCTAATACCTTAAATACAAAATCTGAATCATACTCAGTAAGCATCTTTGCAATATCTTCAAAAGTAGTTTTTTCGGTCACTTCATAGGCATTAACATGCTTGGCTTTACTAAAAAAGAACGATTTTACCCAGTTTAAGAGCCTTTTAACTGCCGACATAAACTTACCCTCGTCTACAGATTTTATAGCCTTAGAACGCTTTCTAGCATTTCTAGCTATAGATTCAATCATAACTTCAATTTTAAATAGCTGAGATTCTTCATCTAATTCCCAGCCACCATCAATCTTTTTAGCCATTAATTCGCCCATCACTTTCTCGCCAACTTTAGTCCCAATCAATTGACTGTAAATAGAATTAAACAGCTTCCTATCTTTATGATATAACATCTCAATAAATGGATGCATTATTTCATGAAAGGGAGTAGTGCTGTCAGCAGTAGCTGTATTAATGTAAATAACTCCATCTTTATACCAACCTCTATCAGTTGTATCTTTAAAATCTTTTACTACCCACTTAACAGGTTTTCCATCTATTATAACTTTATCTTTAATTGATGAAATAATATCATTTATATTTCTTTTAACAGCTTCTTTCTTACTTTCAGTCCTAGTTTGCATATATGGAGATTGTTGCTTTCTGGCACCGCCTTTTAAAGAAATAAGATAATTGTAATTTTTTGCTTCAATATTCCTAGCATTTATTTCAAAGTTTGAAGCAGTAGTTCCTTCTCGCATCCACTTCACTTCCTCTTCTGTCCCAAATTTAGATTGAAGATTCTCTATAGCTGCTTTTTGAGTAGCTCCATTGCCAATCTCTAAGCCAGTTCTTTCATCGACTATAGACCATTGATTGTCTTCATTGTAATAAATAAAAGTAGGTCTGAGAGTAGGTATTGCATCCTGTAAGTCTATTGATTTCCCTGATACAGCTTTAAGAGCCCAGCCGAGCTCGTTTTCAGCTCTTACACGTACACGAAACGTACTGTATCCTTGTTTATGCTTGTCCATGGTAACGCTTATTTCAGGAAAGGTAACAAACTTTCCATCAACAGTAACACCATGACGCATCTGAACGTTAATAGCCTTTTCTTTATTTTCCCAAGGATACTCAAAAGAATCATCTTTAAGAGAAAAATCTACAGTCTCTGTTTTTGAGGGATTAAAGCTATTTATAAAATCTTTTAAATGGATTATATAATTATCACGAAAAACAAACTTTCCATCAATTTTAGGTAATAAGACTGAATCAACAATATATCCAGTATCTTTATCCCAAAGCTCATCCGCTACTCCAAGAATTTCCATCCCTTCAAAAATATCAATAGCCATCTTACGTAGAATTCCGTCACCTTTAAAGTCTTCGTCAAGAAATTCTTCTTCACTTATACCTAATTGTTTTGCTAACTCTTTTTCAGATATGTTTTGTATACCAGCTATTAATTCTTGCCAAGAAAATCTCAATTCTCCAGTAAGATGGCGGCCTACTTTTTTACTTTGTTCCTCAATAAGCCACTCTATACCCTTTATTAAATTATCTAAGTCACCACCCTTTTGCATTATTTTGTCAAATTGCTCTTGACTCATCCCCTCTTTTAATCCATATTTATTAAGAAAGGATACTAATACCTCAGAAAGCCAATCATCTGTAACATCACCTTCGTAATACTCATCTATTGACCCAGGCACTCGCTTAATTTTCTCTTTTCCTGTTTCAGTACTGGCATCATCTTTAACGCCCATAATTGCTTTTATTATATCTTGCAATTGAAGTACGGATTCGTCAATCCAATCCTCACCCATCCACTCTTTAGTCTTTAACCATTTAATAAGTTTATTGATTTCTGCGGGGCCAACTACCTGCCTAATAACATCTTCTCCGATATCTTGTATTATTGCATAAGCTTTCTCACCTTTTAAAAGATGTGTCATTATCCTAGCTATAGTTTTATTATTAAATTTCTTAACTAGCCCTTCCATTCTCTTTTTATTGATAGCTGTTATAGTTTTTTCAACACCTTTTTTACCCTTACGCTTTTCAATCTCAGCTTTTATTTCTTTTACCCTTAAACCAGCTATTAAGCCTCTTGTTTTTTCTTCTTTTTCAAGAGCTTTTCTTAATTCAGAAAGAGACATTTTTTCATAATTATAGGAAACTTTTTTAGGAGGGTCAGGTTTTTCGTCTTTTTCAGGCTTTCTATCTTTTTCAGGAGCTTCTTGCTTTTTGTCAGGCTTGCTGTCAATTTTACTTATCTTAGAATCTATCTCTTTTAATTCTTTTTTAATTTCATCAAAACGCTTACTATCACCCTTTTTAGTCTTTTTATTATCAGCTCTTGCTTGTATTTCTTTTTGCTCTTGCTCTAAGATAGATTTTTGCTTTAATAAATCTCTTCTATTATTAGCGGTAGTTTCAAAAACATCTTTTTCATCTTTAGGTTTTTCAGGTGAAATCTCTTGTTGAGGAGCATCTTCAGGTTTATCTATTTTTAAAGCAGTCTTAGCTTCATTCTCAATATCATCCCAAGTCTCAGTAGCCATATTTAAAATATCTTCAGGCTCAACTCCAATATTTTCAACTGCTTTTGGATTAGCCATAGCTTGTAAAGCACGTTTTCTGTATTCTACAGGGTCGTCTAAATCAGAGTCTTCATCTTCTAAAATCTTATTTTCTTCTTCAGTTAGGCTTTCTTCCATAAAACTTTTCAAGAAAGTAGTATCTTTTCTAGTTTGTTGTGAATCAGCTGAATCGCTAGACGAAAAACTGACACTAGTATTTTCTATTTCATCTGAACCAAAATACTCAAAAGTATCATCAATATCTTTAATATTTTTCTCTATGTTGGTCTTAGCTTTTTTAGCCTCCCATCTGTTTTCAAATTTTTCTACAGCTATTCTTTCACCCTCTGAAGAAAGTATTTCAAATTCAACTTTACCAGTTTCTTTATCAATAGTAATGTCGCCAACTTTAGCGCCTCTATATTGACTATGCATTTTAGCTTTAACTTTTCGCTCATACTTTCTTTGTTGCTTTCTAAGTCTATTTGTAACTTTATTAGCAGCTCTTCTACTACCATATTCTTCTTTTATATTGCCTGCAAGAACTCCATCGTCCTCTTTTAACTGCTCAACCTTACCGTCAACAGTTGTAAATATACCCCATACTCCATCACGAATTTCTTTTGTAAAAAATTCTACTCCAGTTTTAGGAGGGTCTTTCATTATTTTATCATTAACTATTCTGTCAGTTCTTCCAGAAAGATAACTAGTAGTTCTAACTGTCTGAACACTCCCACCCATAAGAGCACCGCCTATAAAACTTTCAAAAGCTTCATTCCAATCATATTCAAATTCAGGTTTATATGCAGTTATTGGAAGGCCAGAATTAATTAAACTTTGAGCTGTATATTGACTAAACTCTTGAGCTCCTTCAGAACCTAATGCTGATACTATTTTAAAGAATTCATTATCAGGGATATTATAAACCTTATTAATCCCAGGAATCCTTCTCATGAAATTTTCAACTTTATTTCTAACAAAATACTCACCACTTCCTAAGCTCTTTGGACCCCAGTTACCAGGCATAAGTTTAAAGAAATGAGTAGCTTGCATTCTTTCTAAAAATCCAGCTATAGGAGCATAAGTTAATGCAGATAAAATAGCAGCATCTAAAGCATCTTCAGCAGACATTCCTCTTTTCCAATACCTGCCTAATTCAAACTTATAATTTTCATTAGTAAAGTAATCAATATCGCTTTTCATCTGCTGTCTAGTTCTTATAGGTTTTTGATTTTCATCTAAAACACCTTGCCTATCAGGAAAAGTAGCTAATCCACTTCCTTCATCTACTATATAATATTTATCTAAATAATCATCTTTAAATGCTTTGATATCAGCAAACAGTTCTTGCTCTTGGATAACTCTTTCAGCCATTAAATAGTCTACCCCAGAACTTAATTCACTAGCACCCTCTAAAAGAAATGTAGTTGAAAACACAGCATTCTTAGCCCATAATTGAGCTACGTCATCTGCTTTACCTAAAGCTTTTGCACCTTTAAAAGCTAGTGCACCAGTACCAAAAGAGGTAATCAGTGAAGGAGCTGCTCCACTTATTATTCTCGTCCACACATTAAAATTGCCTAAATTGCTCCAAGCTGGAGTGCTTTCAACCCATTCAGCATAATGCCAGTACTCAGGGTCATATTTTTTTCTAAAATTGTCTTCATTGGCTTCTTGCTGTTTAACAGCAGCAACAAAATCTCCTGGAGCCTGCAAAGCCCAGTTAGCTTTATTCCAAAAGCCAGTGCCATAATCATCAGGAGATTTCCTATCTCCTTCAGCATAGTATTGAGCATCACTTGTAAGCCCTACTCCATGAGCAGCCCAATCTATTGTATCTACAAAACCATCCCATATAGTCGCTATGAACAAAGGAACTTCTTTAACTACATTTTCAGCAAATCCACTTAAATTTTCAGACAAGATATCTAATGTGCCTATATTATCACCTGTAACCAAAAGGTCTTTAAGCTCATCGTTTCGAAGTATTACGTCATTAAGGAATTTAGAATCATCCCAATATTTATAAGGAGCTTGAGAATATCTAGGTGTACTTCTTAACATAGAAATAAGTTCTGAATCTCTGTATTGAGGATAAATTAACTGCATAGTCTCAATGTCTATAGCTCTAGCTCTTTTTAGTTCTTGATTATCTGGATATAAAATTCTTAATGCTTCTAAAGGCTCTACACCATATTCATATCTTAGCAATATTTCTTGCTTATCTCTGCCTATTTGAGCTCTAAACCATTGCTCCATTTCATCATAATCTTCATCAGATTGAGCAGGAAATATCATCGTAGCACCTCCTGGTGTAGCTTCAGCTACAGCTACATCTCTGTAAAGCGCTCCATATTCATCAGTAAAGAAAGGAACGTGTAAGTCTGGTTGCTTTGCACGAGAAGAGTCTGCAACTTTCATTCCCTCTACTATTTTATCTGGAAATAGTAAATTATGCATTTCTTGAGTATATACACCAGATATGAGTTCCCATTCACTGTCGAATGGAGCTGCTCCATGCCAAGACTCAGGCATCTTTAATTCACTTAAAATTGAATAGTAATTATAATGCTTTAATATTAATTCCTTAGAATCGAGAAGGGGAGCACTTCTTTTTGCTCCTTCTTCATCGTACCAAGGGTCATCAAAGCGGTGAGCTATTTGAGTTTGCTTTAATTTTGTAACCATTTATTATTTTAAATTAAGTATTGCTTCTTCAATATCACTGTCTACACCTATTATCCCTACTGAATCGGTAGTAGTTGAATCGAAATTTCCCAACATTTTGTCTATTTCTTCTGTAGACATAGGGCCATCTCCAGTCTCTATTTGGTTTTCAATAATTTTTTGTTCGTCAAAATCAATACCTAAACTATCTCCTGTATCTGTATAGCTATAACCTCCGTCTCTAAGCTTAACGTCAAGGTCAAATATTCCTTCACTAGTATCAAGGTTTAAACCATATTCTTTGTCTAGTAGTTTTAAATCATCTTCATATTTTTTCGATAGATACTCAATATAATCAAAGTCAAATTGTTGATTTAAAGATACGTAGTCAAATCCTATTCCAGCTTTAATAGCCGCATTCGTAGCTTTATTACTCTGAACCTCTGTATGAGATAAGTCGTCAAAGCCCTCATAATCTACTCTAAACAAATTATTAAAGTCCTGTAATGCTTCCACTTTTCTATAAAGTAGCATTTGCTGTACCATAAAATCTTGAGCAACTTGACTGTCAAAATCTCCAACCTCATCATAAGGATAACTCCAAGTATCTTCATCCCAATATCTTATATGCATATTTTGACCTTCATAACTAGCACTATTAGCACCTTTATCACCTTTCCAGCCTGAGTGAGCATCTTCAAATGTTTCACTTCCATCCCAAATTGTATAATCTATAAGAGCATTAATATTAGAGCCAGGTCCACCAGGCATAGTGCCATCTTGAGAGCCATATATCCATTCTAAAACCTTATTATCTGTATTTTCATTAGCACCAGCTCCATGAGCCATATTAAAAATATTATGCTTTAAATCTTCTTTTAGATTCTCTAAGTCTTCATTTGTTAAAAACTGGTCAATGCTTTTAGCTCCAGTTAAATATCTAGTGATATCTTTAAGATTACTATTATAATTGCCATAATCTCCTGCCTCAGTTACAAGAAAGTTTGAAAAACCATCAATATCAAATTGCTTTATTTCCTTTAATATCCAGTTTTGACTATCATCTATCAATTTATTAAATCCATCTACTCCATCTTCCATAGTTTCTTTAATCGACTTAGTTTCTTTTTTATATTGACTGATAGCATTAGACTTCAATACGTTTAATCCTTTTTGTATTTCGTGCTTCTTATAAATATCAGGAGCAGCAGCTAAAGCTCCCTTAAGTCTAGGGTTAAAACCAACCTTATCTAAAGAGCTTTTTAAAAGTGTTTCGCCTTCTTTTATTTCAGCTTCACTGTCAGAATTTAACATTCCTTGAATTTTTACCCAATCTACATCTGGATATAAATCTGTAAACTCTTCATAAAAAGCTTTAGTAACACTATCTTCATCAAAATTATCTTGCATTATATCGTAATCTTTTGAAAGGTTATCCACATGCTGACTCATAAAATCTCTACCTTCTTTAACTTCAGCACCAATACTATTTAATATTTCAAGAACTTCTGCATTACCTTTTCTCATTGCAACAAGCTTATCGTGAGTCTCTAAATTTGCATCTACTTCATCAATAGATATTTTTAAATCTCCAGCAGTAGTCGTGGTAATATTTTCAAACAAATTCTTACCATCTTCAGTTATTTCACTTCCTTTTAATTTTAAATGGTCTACGTTTAAAGCTCCTAGTAAATTTAAGGATTCTGAAATCTTTTCTATATCTGCATTTTGAGCACGTATTTCATCTAAAAGCAAGTTTTCTTTAACTTGCATATCTCTTTCTTCTAACCTTCTTCTATACCTAGTATCATCAATATCTTGAGCCTCATCAGCTTTCATTTCCTGCAATTGTATAGCAAGGTCTCTTTCAAGGCCTTTATTAGTAATATCGGCTACTGCATTTAAAAATTCCATTGCTACTTTAGTGCTATCAATTGACATTAATCTAAACTCCTGTATTTCGTTTTTTCTTTCCAGTCATGTAATCAAATTCAAACATTTTCTCAATAACATCTTCTTTTGGCTTAGTGTAAGATTTCCCTTCAGGGTTAACAGATGTATCATATCGCTTGTTTTCAAAGTCCCAAGAAGAACCATAATCAGTAGTGTCATATACATTTTCAACGTCATCAATAGATTTCTTAATAACATCTAATTCAGAAAAAGCTGTTTCTTCTACTGTACCTAAGTCTTGTTTAAAGTCTGTAGCAATACTTCCAATATCTTTTTGAAATTTTTCAGAAAGGTCTCTTTGAGCAGATACCGTTTTTCCATGAGTAATTGCACCAGATTTATACATATTTGCTACAAATTTATCTGCCTGAGTTTCTGCTGTTTTTTGCAAATCAAATACCCTTTTTCCTCTTTCTTCTCTAGCAACATCTATTTGCTCTGCAATATTTGGCAATATAGGCAAACCTGTATCTGGGTCTAATATAAGTTTATTTATCTCATCAAGCATTGTAGCTTCTCTTTCATCCCTTAATTCTCTTCTGCTTTCTTTAACTCCTCCCCATAATGCTTCTCTACCATCTCCTCCAAAAGCTCTTAATAGCCTTTTACTACTCCACCCTGTACCTCTGCCAGCTTCTCCACGAAGAGGGGCAAAAGCTCCTCCTATAGCTTCATTCATAAACTCGCTAATAGGTTTTTTATTCCTATTTAAATGATATGGGTTTATTGATAATTCTTTATAGTCTAACATCTTACTTCTCCTTAATCTACCTCTACACTTAATGTGTATGATTTAACTCTAGTTTTAGAATTGTTATTTAATTTATTTGCTACATTATCTATTAATTTAATCCATGCTTTAGGATTCCTTTCAGTCTCAAAAATAATCTCTTTTTTATTTAAAGCTTTAGCTAGCTTATATACATAAGAAAATTTATATTCATAATCTTTTTCTGCATATATAGAATGGATAACAAATTGATTTTTTGTAACATTAAATTGCAACCATCCATCATCCCATTCTACAATACTATATTTATTAACACCTTCATTTAAAGAAGGAGATATATTTTTAGGATGAGGTATAGAAGACTTTTCTTTAAATCTACCTTCATATTTCTCCATACTAGGAGTTATTTTATTAGGTTTATGATAAATATTCTCTATCACTAAAAGTCCAAATGATTATCTTTTGAATCAACATCTTTAAGTTCTAAATCATAAAGTTCTAAAAAATTGTCACTATCTTCAACAGTTTCTCCTGCAACTTCTACAAGAGAAGGAAACTTATCTTTAAATTCAGGCAACCCTAAAAATGATTCTTTCCAATTTGCATCCCAATCAGCTAATTGAAACTCATCCATTTCACCTGTTAGATTACTAATCCAGTTTAAAGCATCTTCTTCACTGCCAAATCCACTTATCTCATCTTTAAACATATTGATTAATTTAGGATTTATTTGAAATCTATCTTTAACTCCTCTAAAATCAAATAGCCTTTTAAAAGGAGAGCCAGGCAATATACCATCAACTTGTTTTGGTTTAAAAAGACTTATAGCGTGTTCAGTCTCAGAGGGTTTAAAAGTTTGTTTAAGCATATCTTTAAATCCTAATTCTTGAACCATCGATAGTCCTTTACTAACTCCACTAGCTAACTTGATGAAACTTAAAGCATTCTGCATTTGGTCAACATCGCTCTCAGCTTTAAGCTCTTTTTTATCTTTTATAGATTCAGCTGACTTTCTTCTAACTCTAGGTCTGCCCCATCTATCTACACTTAAATAATCGCTCATAACGTCTCCTAATTCATCATTTTAATATACATACTTAGCAACGATTAATCCAATTAATTAATTTGCTAATTTTCGCCTAAATCTAATTCTATATTTAAATCATCCGTATTTGCTCCTAAAACTACCAAATTAGAGCTATCTCTAGACAGAACGGTAGTAGTATTAGGTAGCATATTAAAGCTTGCTATAATCCAATCTAACCACTTAAATAAAGATGTACTATTCATAGTTGTTAAATCTACTGTATCATTTTTAATAGATAAATAAATAGTATCCCCTTCATTTATACTAGATATTGAACTAAAGTCTAAAATAGCTTTGCTTTTATTATCTTCAGTAGATAAAGTAATTCCTATACTATTTACTTTTTCCATTACGAAGGTATCCACCACCATCTAAATAAAGGCTCATCAGCTGCATCTGTCATTCCAGTGCCACCACTTGAAGTACATGCGTGATAAGCTATAACTATTTCTTTATTTAAATTTGCATCTAAAGTAACTTCAGGGCTTCTCATCCAAAACCATTTATCGTTCATAGTGTTTTGAGGGCTACCAGAAGATTCTGTATACATATAATAATCTCCTGAAGATTGAGCTATGCTAGTAGTTCCACTACTTATTACAGAAGACTGAACTGGTATTCCGTCAGCAGCTCCTGTTCTTGTTGATGGAGTGCCAGTATTTCTCGATACACGAGCATTAGCAGTTCCATTAACGCAAGAAGCCCAAGATTGAGATGTCGCTGCTATAATATCGCTATAATTTTCATAACCAGAATTAACCGTTTGAAGCCCTGTAACTGTAGCATAATCCCAAGCTGTATAGTCACTTAATGTTTCAAAATCCCAAGAATGATTTAGCACTGCATAATTATTACTTACTAATTGAACTGCACCTATACATAAATCATTATAATATACAGTAGAGGCAGTTACTTTTACAGAAAAATATACTCTTCCAGTATTACCTGTCAATACAGCTGCATCCATACTTTCATGATGAACACTAAAATCATCTGCATTATCTGCCCCAGTTGTAGTCTCAATAAGTGTAACTGGTATTCTTTGGCCTCCATTATCAGGCCAGCCAACAAAAGGTTTTTGCCAATTCTCTGCATTCACATGCTGTAACTGTTCTTTTAGATTATAAACACCTCTAGACTGAGAGGCAGACTGAGTTCTGTATCTTGCAGATGGATGTATAATACCAGATTGCCATTTACTCATTAAGCATCGTCAAATACTTCATATGATATAAATAAATCTAAATCACTTGCAGCACTTGCGCCTCCCTTTAAAACATCTCCTTCCATTAGGTATATAGGATTATCTAGTATTACTAAAGTTGAGTCAGCAGGAACTGAAATTGTTTTAGCTAAATATACAGTTGCATCTGCTCCAGTAGTTGTTACACCACTAGCACCTGAACCTAATCCATCTATATAAAGATTTAAGTCAGCTGCGTTAGTTCCATCTACATTAGCACAAGTAATTGTATTTATTTTAACAAGCTTATCAGCATCTACTGTTAAAAGTGTAGCTGTAAGAGTATTACTTAAATTCCATCCTGCATTACCTGCATATATAGATGTAGCTAAATTTAATTTTACATTTGCCATTAACTATCTCCCAAATATCATAGAAGCTACTAAAGGATTTATATAATTCCCTACAGCAGTTCCAGCTTTTTTAAATTGTATAATTCCCGTATGTGAATCTATATTTACATCACCATCAATATCAAAAGTTAAATCACCAGCTTCACCACTATCATCTGTAGTCTGTATAGTTGTAGCTGCATTAGTTGTTGTTGTAATTGTAAATGTATCTGATTCATCAGCTGAAGAATTAATAGTAAAAGTTTTCTCATGTAATCTTAACCCATTATCGTCAAATATAGTGTGCCTAGTAATATCAGGCCTTATATGTATAGACCCCATATTTGCACTAGCACTATCAGTATTAGAAGTAAGAAAGACAGTTTCAACAGCCTTCCCTCCAGTACTATAATTCACCGATATTCGAAAGTTTTCCGTATCAGATGAACCTACTTGAAATGTTGGATTTCCATCATTAATATTTCTTTCAACCTTAGTTTGAGCTCCTTTATATTTTATTGAGTCAGTAGCAGATTGTTTAAGCTCAAATTCCTGACTTACAGGCTCAAAGCCAATTTCCCCAACATATCTTGGAGGTTTTTTACTTATAATCCTTGACGCTTTATCTCTATCTACAAACTTTTCATTTAAAGGAATAGAATACCATTTATGGTGAACTTTTACAAATAAATGAATACCTTTAGCTTTAATACTTCTAATAGTAATATGCCCATTCCTACCTTCATCTTTCCCAGGCATTCCTTTACCAAATGTTATGATATCGGATTTAGCTGCTATTAATCTTTTTACGTCTTTACTTTCCATCAGATGTAACCGCCTTTCTTCTTAAGGGCCTATATTCTATAATAATGTCATTAATATATAATTCTTCAGGAATAAAGCCAGTTATCTTTAATTGCATGCCTTTAATACCTTCAGTTTTCATTTCAGTAAAGAATGTTTTACTTTGCTGGCTAAGCATATTAGCTGTACACGTACCATAGTTTTTCCATTCAGGTTCACCATTAGCTTCTTGCCCATCTCTATAAAGTATAGTTAAAGTTGAAAATATAGGTGCCCCTTGAACTCCTGCCATTCTTCCAAAATTTATTCCAATTTTATAAACTTTAAACTCTATACCAGCACCAGCAAGCTCTAAATATTTGGTAGTTATACTAAAATCGCTAGAATATACACTACTGCCATTCCATTTATATATTTGACTAGTTTTCATTAAAGAATCGGTTCCCCTCCATTCTTAATAGCTCCTCCCTGAATCTTATCATTTAACCCTGGGAAAATCTTGCCTGAATTATCATCCTGCTCTATTGAATTTATTATATATATACTGCCATCAGATAAAGTTATAGCATTTGTTTGCTTTGCATTATAAGTAGCAGCATTATTTACAAATCTTCCTCTGCCATAAGACCATCCTCCATTATCTAAATCTAATAGATATATATCTCCATTATCTTGAGCACTATTTCCAGTAGTTGATTTTTTAATTATTATTTGATTGTCATTAGGCTCATATATCAATAAAGAATTGCTAGAGAAAAATGAAGACCATTTACTTCTACTGATTTTTCTATTACCTTCTAAATTTCCTTTTGAAAACATCATTAAATCTTGAACATCTTTTCCATTATATATATAAACAGAATATTCATTTGCCCATATAACTCCATTAGCTGTCCAAACTACATGATATGGAGAACTTACTCCTTTCCACCTATGTTCTTCTTCTAAAAATTCTTTACCGTAATCTGATATATTAATAATGTACATACAGTCTTTTTTAAACTGCAATAGTCTATCTGAAAAGTTTTCTAATGCAAGAGTTTCATCCCCATCGCTAATAACGAAATCTAGTATTCCATCTGGAATAGGAAAAGTATCCATTTTATTAATAGCAGAACCAATCACTCTATCTGGATAATGAACCTCAGAAATTCCATCATCATATTTTACATTAGCTATAAATGTTCTATTATTAGCTATAGTAACTGCTTTATATTTAATTCCTCCAATTATATCACTGTCTTCAGGATAGAGTACTTGTTCGTCAAATCCTAATCCATATTTATCTGTAGCATACCTTACAGAACTTACTTTCGCACCATAAGTACTGCCATTTAAATTTTCCCATGCAACTCTACCTAATCCATCTCCTCTAATCAAACCATTCTTAAAATCAACATCAAAAAAATGATATTTATTAACATATGATTCATCTTCTGATGCAATATAGACTCTAAATCCTTTCATTCTTTCATCAAATGAATACATCCCATTGTTATTACGAGTGTCAACTTCAAAATCTAATGTAACAACTTTGCCTGTCTCTGATATATCTAAAAAATAATCTGTTCCATTAAAAAACATTAAACCTTGAGTATCTGTTTTAGCTGGAAGAGTTTCAGTTCCGTCGTCAAATAAAGCTGTTAAATAAAGTTTATATTTACCTTGTGGCCAGCCACCTTCTGTTCCAGAGAAAGCTGAAGTATCAATATTAAGTTTAAGTTTGCCAGTGTTTTGCGCAGTTTGATATATTTCTAAATTATCAATATCAATCCAATCTCCACTTGTAGATGAACCGTTAAGAAGAACTAAATAGCTTGTTGTTCCTGTCGCAGTAAATGGAGCTGCTAATATATTACCTGTACTACTATCCGAATCTACTGTTACAGCAGCATCATTATTAGTACTTGTAGTTGTACTTAAGCTAGCTTTCATAGTTGGATTGTTCGCATGACGACCTGTAACATCAAACTTAATTTGATAAGTAGCTCCAACAACAGTAGTTAGCGCTATAGAAACAGCTCCTTGTGAAGCAGCACCATTCTGGAATCTACCTGAGCCACTACTTACATCAAATTCTCCGCTACTAGCTGCTACAAAGCCATCACTATTTAGCATATCGGCTCCACCAGTAGTATTTCCACCAAAATCAAACTTGCTATCGTCCTCATTTAATACATCTCCTAAAAATGTTCTTTGAGCTTCAGTTAACAGAGTACTTGTATTAACGGTATTCCAATTAGGCTCTATCCAATCTGTAGCATCTTTTGGTAATTTTAGCTCTTGCTCTTTTACATACCATCCTTCAATATCTACATCGGAACCAGTTCCTGTTTGGTTAAATAATGAATCTTTTTTAATATATCCTAACCAAGCAGGCTTATTGTTCTTATTAGAAAAATTAGAATCAGAAAATCTTAATTTACCATTATAGGAATAAAATATTGGCTTTGCCCCAGAGTCAGGCCATACAAGAGTATTTGCATTATTTTCTCCACTAGCTGCTGTTTTAGTAACATAGCCTGTATCCGAAGTAATTAGAGCACTTACATAAGGTGTTGTTATTTTAAAATTAACTCCACTAGAATTTTTAATCTTCCATAGTCCATCATAATCAGCTGTACCTTGTATTACAACTAAATCATCATTTGAATATCCATGATTGACAGTAGTTGAAAATTGAGGCTCACTGCTACTATTAATTATACTTGAAAGAGCATAATGAGTATTGTTATTATTAAGCATATCCGACCAAATACCTATACTTGAATCAGCTATCCTTAAATCACTTACACTGTCAACATAAGAAATTATTTCTGTTGGAGTCTGTAAAAATGAAAAGCCTGGAATCCTTACTATGCCTGGCTCTATTTCGAAAGGTAAATTCTGACCTAGTCCTGTTGTCTGTATTCTTAATTGTGCACCTGAAGGAACATCAGCAATTAAACCACCTACTCCAGTATTTGTCACTAAATACGCTTCAACATTATCAATACTTCCTCTAAATGCACCTCCATAAAATCTTAATAATTCTCCATTAAAAGAAGATGGAGTTTTAATATGTAGCGTTATATTTGTACCACTTTCTTCAATGACTTTTTTATTACCTCCAGTATTATCTCCTAAATCAACATATAGTTTTCCAGAGGTTCGATTAACATCTAAAACTATTTTCCACCACGTATTAACAGCCCAACCAGACTTGCCACTAAAATCTTGAGATAATATAGGAGCATCTCCACTACTAGAAGCAGCTACTCCACTTGATGAACTGTTTACAGCCCAACCTGTTGCAGCTGTCCAGCTACTAGCATTACTCATATTTCCATCAGCAACTACATCACTTCCATAAGTAGGATTAATAGCGTCTCTTAAAGTTGCAACAATTTCTGTTAATTGGTCATTTGCTGTAGCTGCATATACTTGAGACTTAGTAATAGATTCATTTACATTAATTCCAGATAATTTTATTTGATAGGATTCTCCAGCAGAAGCATTATCACCGCCATCACTCTCTTGTAATGTAGACACCCACGAAAGCGTAGTAGCATCCAAACCTGGGAGAACTCTTCTAGTTCCAGCTACTCCTGTTACATTGGCTGAATTACCTATATCATCGTTCCATCCATGGCTACATAGTCCATCAACATGACTATTAGTTCCTATAGCTTGCTGTATTTGACTAAAGTTTGCATCAGGAAAAAGATATATAGGATGAGGTGGATAAGAAATATCTCCTGTTTGCTTAAATGCTTCTGGTATAGACAAAAAATTATAGTCATGCTCATGTCTATCAAATATAGTCATATTACTACTATAATGAGTAGATTCCTCTAAACTTTGAACGCTAGCTCCATCTGCTATAGGCCATATATCGTCATAATTATCATTATGAAACGTAGGTACCCATCCGCCACTAGAATGATGGTGGAAAGGTAAACTTCCATAATAATTTTCACTAGTATGTTTTCGACTAGCATAATGTCTAAACTCTACCCATATATATTTATTCGCAGGAGTAAAATCTCCAGAAAATACATCAGGATTTAAATAGACAATTAGTGATGTATAATTTCCATAAGTCCCACAAAGTTGCACTTCTGTATTTTCTTCTTTGCTCATCATAGCTGCTAAAGCCATAAGCAAATTACTTCTTCCATTTATAGTATATCCTGGGCTTAATGTATCTGACGGAACGGACGTATCTTGTATATCAGGGTATCTATCTAACCATTCAAGACTATTATATGTCTCACTAAATTCTTGAGACCACTGACCTCCATTATGCCACTGAAATGAGTTATCTGGATTTCTTCTCATTTTACTTTGAAAATAGTGACCAATTCCTGGTCCGTCATATTGCTGAAAGTTCTTACGACACCAACCTACTCTAGTAGGCAATAATTTAAACCATTTTACCGATTGATTGTCATTAGGGTAATTTCTACTGGCATCCATAGTTTCATAACGTATAGTAGTATTGGTTCCGTTTTCATCAGTAGCAACAGCAGCCCCACCAGTATCACTTATAGTTGGATAAGATATATCAGGGAAAGCAGCACCAACAGTTCCTGATATATGTATTCTCATCCCCCAATTATCTAAAGCTGAATTTATATCTGCTATAGGAGTATGGCCAGCATTTAAAGCATCAGCCCAAGTAGTTGAGTGCTCAGTATTTGTAATAGGATGCGGATAAAAGTCTTTGACATTAATTACAAAAAAAGGTTTTTGTCCGTTACTTGCACTTGTAATAACAGGAGTTGACCAACTAGTATAGCTCCCGCTGTCTCCTTGATTTATAGAATGACTTCCTTTAAAAGAGCCTAATCCATATCCTGGAGTTGCAGAAGCATTTCCTATATCATTTAAACCTGTATCACTAGAACTAGCTCTGCCTAAAGTAGATATTTGTCCCACCTTACCAAAATAAGCATCAGTAGCATCAGATACTTGATTAGACTCTATATCTTTCGCATCAGAATTATTATTAATTCCTCCTTCAAACTTATTTAACTTATGTAAAGCTTTTGGCATTTAGAATTTGCTTTTTACGGATGACCAAAGTTTATCATCTAACTTATTTTTAGTAGATGCTACTAATTTATCTCCTAAATACACAAAAACCTGCTTTTTCATTTCAGGTGTAATTAATGAGCTAATTAGTTTACTTAATCCTTTTAATATTACTTTCATTATTTCTCCTTTGTTTAGTATTTAACGCTATAGCCCTTTTTAGCCTTAGCTTTTGTTTTTACTTTTTTCTTTACTACTCTTTTAGGTTTACTTGCTTTTTTAATTAACTTTTTCATTTTTCAGCTCCTTTACCTCATTTGATACACGAGATAACTTTGTTCTTAAACTTCTTACTTCACGCTGGAGTTTCTTAATTTCTTGATGATTAGTATCAAACCCAGCTTTATTTTTTATCCTTCTTACTATTTCGTTTATAATCTTTTCTTTGTTCAGTATCATAATCTATATGTATATGCTCAACAGCACATTGAGGCGGACAAGGATTCTTTGACTCATAGTCTTCTAAAAAAACCCCTAGCCCTACAGCTATCACTATTAATACAACGTCCCCATATCATTCTTTTGTAGGTGGTTTAGGTTTGTCTACTATAGTTAAGAGACCTGCATCTATATCATCTTTAAACCTTTTTATTAATGCTTTCTCAGCGTTTTCAATATCGAATAAACTAACAGCGCTCCCAAAGGATTCATCGGCAGCTTCTTTTAATAAATCAGGATATATGTTTTCTTTGTATATACTATGTAATTTATAAGGACTAGCAATCGTGCCATTTTTAGTTTTAAACATAAGTCCTTTATTGTCAATTAACATTAATTGGTCCATTAACATATCTGAGCTAGCAGCATAAGGGCTTCCTATCTCTGAATTAAAGCGATGTATTGCCATTATATCATCAGCACCTTCAGCAGCTTTCATTGCAAAACCTGATTTTAAAAATCTGTAATGTTGGCCTCTACTCCAAGGACCTCCATCAAAAATCCAATTCTCTTTACCGTATTTTTCTTTTCCTTGAGCTATAAAATCAACATCAAAATCTCCACTTTCATAATCAAACATTGGAACCCCTGGAAGTGATTCGTGAAACTCTCCTTTAAAATCTATGTTTTCAGCGTGCCATAAACTATCTGCATTTGCATACACTTTATTCTTATAGTCGCTAATCGAATTCCCACGCTCTAAATATTTAAATACTTCATCACTCATCTTTTTCCTCCATTAATATACTGGCCCCAGACACTTGTTTCTCCGTTTATTATCTCTACTACATTAACAGTATAGTTTCCACCTTTATACCAATCTATAATAGCAAAGGCATGATTCCAATTTGTCAATCTACCTCCAAGCCAGTCTTCATCTTTTTCTATATCTTTTAAGCAGCCTAAACTCCATGCACTTATAGTTCCGCCTGCAAATGTTTTTGTATGTCGCTGTAAATCATGCGTATGTCCATACATTATACTTTGCCCATATACATCTAAATGTTTAAAAGAATGATACTTAGATGTAAACTTGCCATGAGTAAAATTTATCTTACCAATTTTTAAACACTTTTTACGGTTATAAGGATGAAACTTATACCCTCTTTTATCTAATTTTAAAGCGTTCTGCGTTAAATAATGCGATAAATAGGGGTATCTGGTCACAAACTTATCTAACCATACCTCATGGTTACCTTGAACAAAATGTCGCTCTAAACAGCCGATTTTGTTTAAAGACTTATCTATTAAGTCCATTCCTTTATTAACATTTTTAACATCTTTGTCAAGCAAAGGTATTAAATCTTCCATTGGTTTAGCATTTCTACCTTTCCAATAGTGGGTACTAAAATGTTCCCATTCTCCTGTATCGCCTAAATCTATATAAATATCAGGCTTAACTAATTCTATCGCTTTGCACACCACATTAATAGCTTTTTTATCATGTAGTGGAAAATGCTTGTCAGGAGTAACGATAGCTCTTTTTATAACGCCATCATTGCTTTTTGACATATACTCTCCTATTTATTAAATAACCATGCTATGAATCCAGAAAATAAAGCAAAACCTACACTCATTATTCCTTGTATCCAACTTATAGAGCTTTCAGCTTTTCTAACTCTTCCATTTTGCTCTCTTAATAAAGACCTTAATTCAATAAGTGTTTCCTTCATATGACGGTTATCTGATTTCAATACAGCTAAAGTAGTAATTACTTCTTCTCTGTATTTATCTATATCAAAGTTTCTATCCGACATTTTTTATAATATCCGATAATTTCTTTGCACGATTAGGTGTTTGTTTTGCCCAACGACTATCGAGCATCTCTAAACTACAAGCACTATAATTACCTAATCTTAAAAACTGTATTGTCTTTTTAAATTTAGAAAATCCACCAAGACCTAATTGATAGCACATTTCATACACTACCTCTTGAGCTTCTTCAGGCAAGTCTTCTACAAAAGGAAACTTACTATGAACTCTTTTTATTAAAGAACTTAGCTTTCTCTCCAATATTATATCGCAAATATCTTCTTCTAGAACTAAATCTTTAATTGCAAATCCATATCCTATTGTATCATATCCTTCAGTGCATTTATATACTTTATCTCTAAATCCTTCTGAAAGCTTTACTGATTTTTTTAAATTTTTCATTCTGGAACCTCTAATTTCTTAGTCCAATCTTCACCTGCTAAAATAGTTAAAATTTCACTATGTGAATATTTAGTTAAACCGTTATAACAAGTTTCATCTGGATTTTCTGTTTTAATTAAAATTTTAACCCCATCTAAAGACTTTCTCATATAATGCTGATTAATTGCCTTAGAGTGACTTAATTGCTCAGAAGTTAAATCTTCCGTATTAACTATCATAAAAGTAAAAGGATAATTAGACAAGTTTACCTCCTTTAAGTCTAGTTCTAGCAAAAGCTGAAGCTGCAAAGTTCACTGGAATTATTCCTTGAACGGGATATTCTAAAATAGAAATATTATCTATAGCAATTGTATTATCGGCAGCTAATTTAATTGCCCTAAATTTTATAACACCTCCAGTTTCCTTTGCTCTTAGTGTTTCTGTTTTTGTTACTGGAAAACTTACTTCCATTGTACCAGTCCTGGTACCTATATAAGGCTGAACGTAACATGCAGAACCTTCAATTCTGCTAGCAGTATAAGTTATATCATATATATACCCAGCATTTGTCGTTTCTCCAGATAATGTTATATCTTTTAAATGTTCATCACAAATAGCTTTACCACTACTCTGCTCCCATTCAGAGCCACTCACAGTCCATCCTGATAAGTCGGAGTCAAAAGTTCCATTAGTAACTAATTCTGTGCCCACTAAAGATACAGAGCTAAATAAAGAATTTGTTGTTTGCTGCATAACAGGTCTAGTTAAGAATCCTTGTTTCTGAGTATCATCTTTAGACACTCTATTAAATTCATTTCCTTTTCTTCTGTCCCATCTATCGCCAAAATTATATTGGTCTTTTAAATTATCAATTAATCCACCAGCATTTGCACCTTCAGTAAAACTTGTTTTATATAAATCCCTTATTTCTGCACTAGTTAAAACTCTATCATACCACCTTTGTTCAGCCAATCTAACACCATTAGCAGTTCTTACTGTACTAGCTACACTATAGCCTGAAGAATATAATCCTGCAACATCTAAATTGCCTGCTGCCGCAGTATTTCCAGCTACAGTAGCATTTTGCTGAATTCCATTAATCCAAGCAGTAAAACCTGAGTCTCTATCTTGTGTTAAAACTACATGCATCCAACCATATCCTAAAGAAGACCTATCCGCTCCCAAAGCTACAAAACTTCCTCCTGCATTACCTGTGTTACCTATTCTGCTTCCAAAGTTAAAAACAGGAACATCGCTTGAAAACCATAAATCATAATACCAATAATTCCCAGAATCTGCATATTTTCCAGCTACATTCATAGTTGACGCACTCGACATATAAATCCATGAAGAAATGGTAAAATCTCCAGTACCAAATTTCATATCATCAGGGCCACCTTCTAATACAGAGTCAGTACCATCAAATTCTATATAACTTTTAGACTCCATTGCCTTTAAAACGACATTTATTCCCTTTACTGGCTTTATACCTTTTCCATTATCTTCTTCTTGAACAATAGAGGTATCTAACTTTAAAGCACCTTTAGTTATTTTATCTTTTAAAAACATTAATCTTTTACAAAACCTAGTTTAATTTCAAATACAGCATTAGGTGTTGTTGATGTGCTACCTGCTAAAGCCCATAAATAAAGGCTAGTACTTCCAGATGCTGCTTTAACAGGAGCACCTATGGAACTAACAAAGCTAAGATTATCAGCATTTCCTACTTCTTGACCTGTGCCTGTACTGAAAAAGCACTGTATCCCTTTAAATAAAGTTTCAACATTACCCGCAGTATCCATTAATGCATCTGCTTGCATATCTGTAGAAGCTGTAGCGGTTCCAACTGAAGCCGAATGCCAGGTGCTACCACTCACACCATCATTAGTATCAGATATAAAAACATCTAAAGGCATATCATTTGTAGTTGGATTATATACTAAACAAGTTTGAAGTATCGCTGTTCCGCCAGGAACTGAAACTGCATTAGGTATTTCCAATGGTATTATTGCAATTTTACCTGCGGTATCTACATTTACAGCAGTAGGCGTAGTTATCGAAATAACATCTAAATCCATTTTGTTAAGTTTTTCCTGAACGGAATAATTATGTAATTCTGTTTTTGCCATAGTTTATCCTCCTTTTTGAGTGTATTTAAAGGTCTTTGGTGAGACCATGAACATACTATCTAACTGCGTACGGTCCAGGAGTAGCCATTATTCTAGCTCCTGATTTTAACGAACTATCGTACTTTTCTGTAATTTTTCTATATTCTCTCATGAAATATTCTTTAGACTCAAATTCTCCTTGGTCTTCTGCTAATTTAGCTTTAACATAATATACTAAAGCTTTTTCTAGATAAGAAGGAATAGGTAATTCATCATCTTCATCATTCAATATGTCTACAGAATAATAAAGAGTAGGAGTTCCTGAAAAATCTTGAAACGTAGCAGAGCCACTATATTTAGTTTCTAATATTATAACATTATTAGTCCCTGTAGCGCTTGAAAAATTACGTATCTTATGAAGACCGTTCCATCTATCTGCATTGCCTAGTACTATATAGCTCCCAACAGCAATATAATCAGTATCAAGAGTTGCATAATTTGTATATGAACTTGTATTATCAGCTACTTCTAAAAACCCCGAATTGCTTCTAAATTGAGTTAAATTTGTGTCAGTATAGTGACTTGTGCTTTTTAAAAAATAATCAGGAGTATGGGTATATTGTAACTCTAGTCCTACATCAACTGTAGACTTTGGAGACCTCCATTGAGTCCTATGTACTCCTGGTCCATAATCTCTAGAATTAACATCATTATCAAATTGTGTATCTCTTTCAACAATGCACAACTTTCTACCTTCTATATAAAATCCGTATTCTTTTACATTAGCCATTAAACATCATCTCCATCTGGAACCCAAGGCTTATTAACTAATCTTGGGATTCTTCTATATTCATCTTTACTATTCAAATGATTCAAAGCTCTAACTTCTAAAATCTTTATTACATTATCGGGTATATCATAAAATCTTTGGTCTTTTACTATATCTAATTTTTGCAACATGATATGAGTTTCAAAGTTCATATTTAAATCTTCTAAACCATCTTTTATATATGCAATAATTCTTCCTGTTTCAAAATTATTAACTCTCTCCATTAACTGTTGAACTTTCATTATCTCCTCCTCCTTCTACGTCTTCTTCTAGGCCTATCCTCATCACTATCATCGCTCCTATTCATTAAAAGTTCTTTAGTGAGAAACATTTGAGCATATTCACTATTCATTGTTTCTATAATTTTTTTATAAGATTCTACAAGCTCTACATCTTCGTCCGCAGAAAGCATATTATTAATATGAAAAGTTATCCCTTTTATAGATAAATTTAAAATCAAATGTGGATAAAATTGCTTTGGAAAATTCCTTATTCCTGTACTATCTAAATCTGTTGAAGGACTAAGAGATACTCCATCAAAATCTAACGTAGGATATTCTATGTAATTTAATTTATATGTTTCATTGCTACTTGAAGGAACTGGATATACATAAATTTGATTATCCTTATCTCTTATAAATGCAGGATTATACTTAGATGCATATGAAAAACTATTCACATCCGTTACTAAGTATTCTTTAGATTTATCTATTTCCTTGCAAGCTCTCCATTGATTATCTGTGCCATCTTCTCTCATAACGGTAAAAATAATTCCACTATCAACTTTAAAGCCATTTGTATCTTGCTCATCTGACTCGTGCGCAAACAGAAGGCCCGCAGCAGGATTAAGTTTCATAACCCCTGCGATTACCTCTATTATTCCTTGCAGAATTCCTTCCGTACTTACACTAACTGGAAAGCCTACTTTACTTGTTACATATTCATTTATAGTCATTTTTTCCTATTTGGTAGCCCCCCTCGACAAGAGAGAATCAAGTCGAAGAGGGCACCATTTTTATTTACTACCTATTAAGCACCAGCATCGGTCATACCAGAAATATACCAATTAGTACCGTCTGAAATAAGCTCAATAAAATCGCCTATTGCTCCAGCCGCTAAAGTATATCCACTAGCTGCATTTATACGTTCAGGCGTAGTGCCTGCATCGACAATTGTGCCATATACCTTACTGGCACCACCATCAACTACATGCTCGCTAGCATCACCAGATATTAGTTTTACACAAAATCCAGCACTGATGTCGCTTAATGAAGGCAGAGTCACTGTTACAGAAGCATCTTTCAAGATGAAGACCTTACCTGAATCGCCAACCTCTAAACTAAAACTAGCAGTTGCTGATTCAACGTAATTATAGTTCCATCCTGCAGAACTTCCCATTTTTGCTCTAGCCATTCTACCTCCTATTTATAGTGTTGAAAAACAACACCTATTTTAACATTACCAGTTGCACTACTTAAGTTGGCATCAATAACGTCAAATCTAACATGGATTTCTCTAGCTGAAGAACCACTATCTAATAAACCAGCAACAAGTGTTCCTGTTGTAGCTTCGCTAGTAGCAGTATCAGGAGCAGCCCAGTTAGCAGGTTGACCATGGCAATTTTCAATAACATACAATGGAGTATTTGCTTGCAAAGAAACAGCAGAGCCCCCATCATCTAGTATCTCAGTTAATGCCATTATTTGTGCTCCACCAGCAGCAGTACCAATACTCATATCCATACCATCACCATTGTCACCTGATGTTGATATTATTGAATCAGCAACTACAAATAAGTCTTTAATAACTGTATTTGCAGGCTG
>CEUO01002670.1_pt1 | contig 35423 bp, 20 predicted proteins | sample 531391 | NCBI WGS metagenome assembly CEUO01 (sample SAMEA2622799, study PRJEB7988) | marine metagenome | isolation source: saline water (ENVO:00002010), including
TGTTAAAGCCATATACTTAAATAACCTAACCTTATCAGTTAAGTTCCTATCAATCAAACCTGTGATACCAGGAGCTCCTCTGACAACCGAACCCCCTAATGCACTTAGGAATGATGGAATAGGTCCAGGCTCCTCAGGTGGATTTTTACCCCAATTATTTCCTATCTCTCTGAGTATTAATGGATGATTATCCTTACCTGTGAAAGGACCCTTATTAGCAACTGTTCTATAATTATCAGTTCCGAAAAGATTATCAGTTCCCAAACCAGCCGGAACATTTGAGAATTGTCCATCAGCAAATTCATATAAGCCATCTATGTCGTTCTTATATCCATCAACTTTATCTTTTAACTCCTCTAATATATTCCCATCATTTCTTATTGCATCATAACGTGATCTTCCTAAACCATATGGAGTTAGTGAGGTGGGGTTGTATTCAGAAGGACCTGTAAATGAATCATCTTGCAATAAACCATTTTGTAGTAAACCACCCTCTAATTCCCAAGTGACGGATGGTGTAAAGTTATCTCCTATGGTGTATTGGCTTTCCCTATCCTCTATAGGTATAGGAAATATATTTACTGTTTGTGGAACAGTTTGGTTTACAACATCAATTAGTCTGGTTCCAGCATCAAATGTCTCAAATGTCTGTCCAACCATAGCACCATATCGCAATCCAGCATTTATTTGTTCATCTGGAGATATGTGAATTGAAGTTCCAAGCTCAGTAAAGTAACGGTTTTCTAATAACTTATTATTAAATTCTGTATTTACATAGGTATCGAAGTATCCCCTCTGCTTTAGTCTTTGTTCATTAGGATCAAATGTGGGAGCTATTCTATCAAATGTTATACCAGGTGATGATATATCGGGGTTAGATATAGGAAAGGATGATATGCCTGTATTTATACCGACTATATCAGCCAATGGAGATATTGTGTTACCAATCCTACGAGCATTCGGTATCCTAGGATCATCATTAAATGTCTCATCACCAACCGTTGATGTTAATGTATTCCTATCATCTATTCTTGAAAAAGCACCGCCTATCGGTGTTGTCATAAAGTCACTACCGAAAGCATTAGGAACATTAGGACTTAAAAAATTATTCTGTTGAGAAAATAAATCCGTATCTGTATCTATTGTGAAAGTTTGTGAGTATAACGAAGTATTTGGTGGATTGTTAAATACATCATTAGGTAACCTGCTTACATATCCCTCTAAAGGAGTTGTCATAAAATTACTACCGAAAGCGTTTGGTAATTGTGGTACGGTATTCAACACATTGTTATCTATGTTTAAAGTAATCAGAGGATCATCCTCACCTGGTTGAACAGGAAAACCATCTTGACCTAATTCAAATATTGACTGAAATGGAATTATGGGATTTAGATTAGCGTAGGTATCAACACCACCACCAACAGGACCGAATGTGGCATTCTGAGCCTGGTTGTAGAGAGATTCTAAATCCGTCTTAGGAGTAAACCCCCTAGCACCGCCTGTGGTATCGTCAAAGAAATCAACACCGCTCTCTATCTGACCATCTATCCTATCGGGTGATGATATCCCATATTTAAAATTCTCTAAATCTGCAGCTAAATCTTTTAGTGCCACCTAATATCTCCTAAGCATTGGCTAACCTCATACCATCCTGCTTTCTGATTAACCTGTTCATTAAAACTTCGTTCTGCTCTCGTAACAATTTAGATTCTGTGTTCATCTTCTTATTTTCTTTAAGCACACCGCTTAATAAATTTTCCATAGTTGAGGTGTCCACACTTACATTATTATTGGTTATAGCACCAGCCACATTACTCTGTTGTGCAGCGTTCAGCACCACTTCACCTGGCGTCAACATCATCGGAACAGTATCGGATGGAGCGACTGCGCCACCATCCCTACCAACCATACCACCCTCTGCCATACCTCTTGCTTTGCTAGAATTAACCAAACTGTATATTCCGGCAGCAGCTGCACCTGCCGCGGCTAATCCAAGAATGGCAAAAGCGGGATTTTTAAAAGCTGTTTTTGTTGCTTCGATTACAGCACCCGTAATACCCATTCCTATTTCTTTTCTATTCAAAACTATCTGTCTCATCTGATGCGCTGTTTGTGTTGCTGATTGAGCGGTTTTCAATTTTTCAATTACTAAAATAGCTGCTTGAATACCTTGAATCGCAGTCATTAACGGAACTGTAAGTTCTAACATCTTCATGACTTTCTGTTGCAATTGAAAGCTTTTATCTTGTTGTTCAGCTCTCTTTTCAGCCAACATAGCTGATGTATCCTCACCCCTAACCATCTTTCCTAAATCAACAACGCTTAATCCTAAAGCCTCAGCGAAAGCCTTTCTCTGAACCACATTCATAGCCTCAAACTCCGCCTGACTACCGACTTGTGATCTTATCTCCTTAGCCAACCCTTCTAAGTCACCTGCTAGTGATAGTTCTCTAGCCTTATCTAAGTTTATAGCTCTGCCTAAGAGAATCTGTGCGTTTAACTGATCCTCAATTGATGACTCAAAATCCAATAGCTTTTCAGCTATACCAGCGACAGTTGATAACTCCAATCCTAATTTTTTTGCTTCAATAGCAGCTCTAGCTATGTTTACACCACCATCTCTCGCAAATTTAGCAAATGTTTCTGTATCCTGCGCTAAATCCTCTAATACTAATTTTGACGATACCCCTTCAGCATCTGCTAAATTTCTAAATATTTCTATAGTGTTTAGGCTTGTCTCCAAACTACCACTCTGTATGGATTGTATGCTTGATGCTAGCTTTGCGGCATTCTCACCAGTCAACCCTGTGCTAGCCGATATCGCTACAAACTGTTTAAAAATCTTATCATTTATAGCACCGACATTACCAAACTCATTGGCTATCTCTGTTGCAAAGTTTTTAACCTCATCAGCATTACCACCTAATACACTTAAAAGCTTAGAGTTTCTGGTTATCTGAAATCCTAACTTAGCAGATTCAGTTACGCTTAATCCTAATTCCTGCCTAACCTCTCTCACAGCGTCAAACACATCCTTTCCAAAGTTGACAGCCAATCCAACTGTTAAAGCGTTTAAGGCCGACATTCTCAGTGTTGAGTTGCTCAAAACAGCACCAAACTTTTCCGACTTTTCTATCAGATCCTGAAAGGTGTCATCCATTTGACTTATGAACTCAAAACCTTTTTGAAAATTATCATCCATTTCTTTACTGGCGTTAACAATCTTATTAACCTGATTTAAAATATTTTCCTTAGCTTCAGCACTCAACTTATCTATATTCAAACCCTTATCTTTTAATGCGTTCAAAACCTCTTCTCTATCCATTTGAGTGGCAGAATTTACCATAACATCCTCAATCAATTCCCTTTCGATATCATTCAGTGCGTTGTTACCCACCACTATTTGTTCTAAGTTTTCTATCTCCTTAGAATCCATCTTACCTAAAGACTGTTTGTTTTTTAATATTTTAAGAAGTTGTTCATTCTCTGTTTTTCTCTGAATTACTGTCTTTGATGAGATGTCAAACTGTTCAAAAACCACCCCTTTGCTAGATGTTAGTATTTTATTAAGTTTGGATGATAAATCTCTTGTATCTTTTGTATGCCTACTAATTTTCTTTTGTAAATCTTCTGTAACTTTTGTTTTATTTAATTGTTCCTTTTCGATTTCAGATATTTTTAGTGATGTTTGATATTGTTTAATCTTTGAATTTTGGATATCTTCCTCAATTTTACTGAGAGCTAACCTTATATTTTGCGCTCTAGAAAAACTAGCCTCACTATTTATATCTAATCTTTCTCTTTCTTTTAAAAGATTATTTCTCTGAGACTCTAATCTATTAATTTCTTCTCTAAACCTACGCTCTTCAGCATACATTCTATCTTTTTCAGCCATTTATTCTACTCAACTCCATACTTCTTAACAATATCGCTTATATATTTTTGATATTCTTTATTAATTTTGTTATATTCTTTAGTTCTTTTAGCCAGCTCAGGATCTTTTTTAATGAGAGATTTCATCTGTTGGTCAATAACCCCTCTTCTGATTTTATCCAAAAATCTAGAAACAAAGTTTAGCTCATTTAAATTCGATTTCATCACATACTCCGTTGATTTTATTTGTTGGATTGGTTCAATAATAAATATCAAATTATCTTATTTTTTGAAATTTGGGTGTCTACTTTTATTTTTTTGGTTAGCCTTTTTTATCTGTTCATTCTGTTCCTTATAATGCTTCTGTAAGCGTTTAAAGTAGAACTTGCGCAGGTAGATAGGCATGTTGTACAGTTCTGAGAAAGACAACATGCCCTGAGAATTAAAACTTATTTGGAATATCTGTTCGTGTATTTCTGTTTTGTAACTAAGCGGTAGGCCAAAGAAACGAAACGGTCATCGGGACCGTAAACTCCTTTTTATTTCCATCTTCATCCATATAGTGAGATGTCATATCGACATCGGGCGTTACCTTAGAAATGTATGTTCTGAAAGCGAGGGAATCCCTTGAGAGAAACTCATTATCTACAAAATTTATCACAGCGTTTCTATCATTGTTACCATCAATGGATAGTATCTGATGTTTCAGCCTTGTTGTTAAATCATAACCAACACCATCACCAACTTTTTTATATCCCTCAATCTCATTATCAATCATCTTTTCATCATTAGATGTTAACAGTTTGAATGTTATCTTTCTTTTGGTTGCAGGTAAGTTAAACTCAAATTCGTTTTGGTTCTTTGTGATTAACTTCTCATCAATCTTATTATCTTTCAGAGTTGTTAAATCAACCATTACCCTTTTGTTATCAACCTCTACCTCATAATCCTTTCCATAAGCAAGTATTCTTGCGGCTATTAGAATAGCATTCTTATCCCCTAATAATAACTCACCAACTTTTATGGATTTATCTACTATCAGTGATTCTAATAGTTTCTCAACAACAACACCCTGCTTTATTAGATTAGCCGATGTGAGGATATCCTCTTCTTTAGCCGTCATATATTTCACTTCCACTTGACCTGATGATAGCGGACTTTCCTTTGGATATAATAATCCTTTAGACGGCAGATCCACCACCTCTGTGGGGAATTTGACTTCTGCCATATTTTACTCCTATTGATTTGTTCTAAATATAACTATTTTTTACCGAATTTTTCAGCAGCTGTAACCCCTAAACCAACGACACAAATATACATAAAGTTCTCTAATATTTGGTCTTTGATTTCAAATTGCCAGAATGTGTTAGCTACCCAGCTACACACCAACATAAAAAATGAAGCGAAGCCAATAAATCTTTTAGAAGATATCTTGGCATCGCTCGATAACATTTGTTTTAAAAACTCCATATAAACCTCTTAGAATTGTAAGATAGCGTAATCGTATCTTAATGTTAGCGTTATGTCATTGGGTTCGTTTGCTTCCCAATTCATATCACCAAAATTAGCAGATTGAATCATAGCACCCTTTAGTGTCCATTCCTCAACCTTATCACCAACCGGCCCTAAAACATTGAAAGTAATATCTTTCTTGTAAAAGTCTGAGTATCCATCACGACCTGTTACTGATTCTTTGTGTAATCTAACCCATTCCATAACGGCTTGAGCACCAGATGGAACAATCGGATCATATAGGGTGATTTCTAAAGTTTCCCATGCACCCTTACCTTTGACATATCTCTTTACATTGATATGATTTAATTCTATTTCTTCAAATGTAATAGTTGGTCTATTTGCAGCTCTTATCAAATATGCAGGTATACCCTCAATGTACATAATGAACCTATTCTTAACCTTTGGTTCAAAAGGAGTGAACATTATTTCTGAGGGATCGATTAAATCTGGCATTACAGTTCTCCTATTAGTATTTTAATTCTCATATATAAATATAAACAATCTGAAAAATCGTTTAGAAAGTTGGTTCAAATGTTTCATAGTTTTTTCATAGTTTTTTAAACAAAAAACCCCACTAAAAAGTGGGGCTTTTGTGTTATAATTAACTTATAAGTTACTCTGGAAAAGCAGCACCTGTAGGTAATACTGTAAAATCCAGCACGATGAACTCAGCAGTTCTTGTAGGTTGAATGAATATCTGACCAACCAACTGATTTCTGTCTATGACATCAGGTGTGTTGTTGGTGTCATCCATAACAACTCTAAAAGCACTCAATCCACTGTTTGCTTGAACCGACTCTAAGAAAGGATTCACAATGTTTAGGAATCTACTTCTTGTGGAAGAATCATTCTGTTCAAATACTAAGAATCTGCTTGATGAAGCGATAAACTTCTTCAATCTGATTAATAATCTACGAACATTAATCCTATCCAAAGCTGATGGTTTAGCCTGTAGAGTTTTCTGTCCAAAAACCACAACACCCTGATTTGGGAATGTTGCTATTGGATTTATACGATTCTCATACAGCCTATCCCTATCGGTATGTGTTAGCTTCTTCTTAGCAATCCTAACAGATGATAGTCCACCACGATTCAATCCAGCAGGAGCAAACCATTCATGAGCAACCCTATCGGTAAAGGCAATCACACCTGGAATAACCACTGATGGTGGCACCCAAAATCCTGCGCCTGTTGATGGATTATCCATCTTAACCCAAGGATAGTATGTAGCTACATAGTTCGTATCTAATGTGGATACATTTGATATCGCTGTTGCAACTGAATCACTCCATTGACTGCTATCCATAACATAAAAAGCATCAGCCCTTTCTTCAATCTTATCAATCGCATGATTAGTAACAGATGGATGTAAGCTATGAATAATACCAGGTGTAACCAACATATTTATGTCTATCTCATCAGGATTACTAACTGTATCTATAGCTCTCTTATATGCCACAGAACCACTTGCTGTCGCTGATGAACAATCAAATCCCATCACATTAGCGGCTGTTATATCACCTGCGGTATTTGATGCTTTTCCTGGAACAGTTCCATCAAATCCATACTGAAAAGGTACAGCATACTTTAACTGAACAGCAGAAGCTGTGACTGTAAGTGTGGATGATGCTGGTGCAAAGGTAGTTCCATGAACCGTTATCTGTGGATTATCAGCAGCTGATGAACCACCGAAACCTAACATGTCCTCTAAGCTAAAAGCGGTGTTGCTTCCAACTGTGGCTGCATCAGGTATTGGCGCTAGATAAGCTAGGTTGGTATCCAACTCATCATCATTAAAATACGCCTCACCTATCTTATAACCATAAGGTACATTTTGATTATATGTGGTTATGGTGCTTGTAGCTGCCTGCGTTAAATTGAATGATGCTGTTGGGACTGTAGCCGTAGCAACGATTGGATTATAGACTGCAGCAAAACCCATAGGTTGTAATGATGGAGTCCCTAAGAATGTCTTTTCATCATAATCACCAACCCTTATATATTTAGACATATTTGGAAAATCACCATGCACAACAACCTCACCCTGATCGGTTACAGTTTGAAACTGATCTCCGATTACCTTCGGAAGATAGTTAGCATTTTCAGGATCTAAATTTAGCTTATTATATGATTCCAAAAGATTTCCGTTACTCTGATACAGAGCAATAGCAAATTCAGAGTAATCAGGACTAGAGTTTGAATTCTGAGGCCTCTTTACATCTGATATGACTATGTAGTGTCCATTGGAAGCAGTTCCATCTATTCTTGTGTATATTCTGAAAAGATTTGTAGCTCCACCTCCGATCTTCTGTGATTGTATGTAAGGTGTGCGTGCAGCTGCAGCATCCTTATTACCACCATTTGTTATCACATATGTATTAGCATCAACAGAATCACCACCACCGCTCGTAAAATCAAGACCAGATGATTGAACCTCCAGTGACAGAGGTGAATCTCCATCTAAAATCCCTGCAGCTATGGAGGCGCTTGTGGAGGATTTAAACTCCTTATAGATGTATTGTGAGGCAGCTGATGCTCCTATTGATGGTTGTGTGGCGTCAGCACCGATAACATCAGAGAACAAAGATCCTCCAAGATTTCCGCCAATAGATAAGCCTGTTACACTAGCTGTAGCATTCGCCCCAGCCAAATCTAATGTAAAAGATTTTGCTTTAGCTTCTCCGCCTAAAGATCCACTAACAGAACCCACACCACCGCCATTTAAAGCAGTTGGTGCGAAAGACGCCACAACTGTGCTTGGAAATGCAGCGGCTATCGCTGCAGAATTACCTACAGTACCACTAACCACTAAATTTACATTACCCGCGATGTAACCGCCGATGTGACCAACCTTAACTATCGTAACCGATCCAGCTGAACGTAGATACTCCCTAACTGCAAAAGGTGTGTAGTAATCTGTTGTGTAAGTTCCGAATATTGCTTCAAAATCAGCAAAACTCGTAACCACTGTCGGTACAAAAGAAGGACCTGTTTTCGTAGGTCCCACTATAGCCGCTCCTATCTCACCGATACCAACTGGTAAGAAAGATAAATCCCTTTCTCTGGTAAATACACCAGGACTGACAATTCTTTCTGCCATAATTTTTCTCCTAAATTAAAATTTTATACAAAAATTGATTATATATAAATATAAAGTAAAAATCCCAAATACAATCCGATAGGGTATTTATTTTACTTTTCTTTTGGTTTTTCCGTTGGTGTGAACACCCCTGTCTGTGGATCTAAGGTTCCAGGTCCATACTTATCGTTGAGTTCCTTAACCAACTTCTTCTCCTTTTCCTGTAATGATATATAATCTGTTTCCAATTTTAGATGAGCCTCATCCAAAGCCTTACTCTGCTGATCCAGTATTATCCTCTGAACGCTGATCTGTCCGAAAGCTGCCTGCGTTGTTTGGTATTCTGCGCTGAGGTCTGATAAAGATTTAATCTCATCCTCTGTGAATTTTATTTCATTTGACATAATATTACTCCTTAATTGTATTTAAAATAATTATAGAACCATTGATTTTCTTTTACTATTCTATCACAAGTGTATGGTCCTAATACTTCCAAAAAATCTTCCCTTAATGGTTTTAATTCTTTTCTTATCTTATGATCTCCAAATATTCCATGAGCCTCATCATTCTCAGATGTTAATTGCTGAATATTATTCCAATCATGTTGAAAATATTCCACTTGAAAAAACTCATATAATCTCTTCATATGTTCATCAGGTGCTTTACAGAAATCTTCGTACCTAAAGAATAAAATATTCTTATCTAATTTTTGTAATATCAATTCATGCAACTTAATAACTGAGTATCCAACAGGATGTGTTTGTGACCAATGAGTAACTCTTTGATCTGTGGTTATGCCTGTCATTTTTACATTATCCATTATCTTAGGATCTACATCAGGGTTCTCTCTAAACTTTTTTTCCATAGAAGCATAGATTGATCTTAAATCCCTAACCATCAGAACTATTTTTGGGTTAGGTTCAATCATATTTAACAAGTCATAGTAAGAGGCCCACATCCTACTCTTATCTAAATAAAAAGGTTTATCCGTTACAGCTTGCATAAATCCATGAAGTCCAAATCTACAATAATTTAAAAAACCTCTTTTCCAAGTATCAGTATCGGTGTAAGCAGTTTGGGGAGCATCATTGTAACCAATCCTAGTGCCTAAAACTAAATCAATCAACGCTGATGTAGGTGAAACATAGAAATGCGGATGGTGTCCAACTATGTTTTGTAAAAGAGTTGAACCTGCTCTTGGAAGCGAAGCGTTGTAAAGTAATCTCTGTTGCATTATATTTTATCTATAATATTTTTTGTATCAAACATCTCATTGTAACTGTTGTATATGCACTCATGCAGATTGTTCTCAAATTGAAAATCGAATAAGTACGAACCTATCATCTGACTAGCCTTCTTCTTATACTTAGGTGTGATGTTGTTATGAATATCATATCCAAAAACCTTTGGAGATGTAGCTATCCAAATAACAGTTGATGGTAACTTAAAGGCTGCAGCTGCGTGTTGTAAACAACTATCAATCAAAACCCTCTTTTGCGATACACCTAACATAGCGAATAGTTCTAAGTTACCCAAAGCCTTATCAACCCTCTCAACACCCTCAAGCTTTACAGAATCCTGTCTGCAGACATGAAGTATGTGGTAATCCTTATTAAATTTCTGAGCTATCTCCATAGCTAACTCTATCGGCATATCCCTTGGCCAGTTATATGGTAATTTTTGACCTGTGAATGGACCTCCATTGGTTTGAAGAACCATAATAGGTTTTTCTCTCTGCCACATACCCACAAGACCCTGTTGTGCATAGTTTATTATGATCTGAGGCTGTTGTTTCTTATACTCTATGTTCATAAGTTCACACCAACTCTGTAACAGATGTGACTTTCTATGAATGTGTCCGCTTTGATGATAAGGTTCGTGTCTGAATATCAGAGTATCCTTATTATGAACATAGTCTGAGTAGAAATGTGGTTGGTGTCCCATGTGATAAACCCTATCAACATTTGGATTGTTTAACCAAATCTCAGGCCAACTAACAGATACTATCAGCTCCCTATCGGGATAAGCCTTTTTTAAATCAGAACATAAAGCTGTAGCTGCTACATTCTTTCCTAATCCTCCCTGTATATGCCATATTAAATATTTTTTTGCCATTATAATACCTTATCAAATAAAAGTTGTGTGAGAGAATCCGGATCACCCATACCACCTTTCGGCACAATATTCATTGATACAGATTTTCTTGTGTAGTTAGTCTTATTGGGTGGCACGGAATGTGTGAAATGTGATGGAAAAATTAAAATCAAACCAGGCTCAAATGGAATAGAAAATCTTTCCCAAGCATATGGAAGTTCTCTCCTATCTCGAATAGGTTTTGCCTGAACATAGGGTTGATGGGAGCTACCACCCGTTTTCATAAAATCAATCGCTGGTGTGTTCTCCTCAGAATGTCCGTAGAAGAAAACAGCGGATATCATTGAGTTAGGATGGGTGTGTGCGGTATGAAACTGACCTGGCTCTTTCCAACTCACCCAAGTCTGAGAGAAAGTGTATTCTGGATAATCATAACCCAATGTATTTAAACCAAAGTCCAAAACCTCAGACAGAATCCACTTTTTTAATTCAGCACAACCTGGTTCATTCATAATGTAGGTGTTTTTACTGTGCACACCATACTCTCCCTTTGATGCTTTTTCAGTTAACATCTCTGCTTTTTCAAATACATTACATGCGGTAGAGAGATGTGCAGGTATTGTATTTGTGTAAAGAGGAGTTGGAAATAAACCTAAGATTTCTTTTTTACGATTCATCATACATACCTACTATATATTAATCCAGATATGGTTTCCTCATCACCTATTTTACCCTTTGGTAAAGCATTTACACCTAAAGATTTACGAGGATTTTCAACTGTATTAGGTGGAACACCATGTGAAAAATATGATGGAAATATGATTAAATCATTTTGTTGTGGTGAGTAATAATATTCTTCTTGAGAAAATATATGATTTTGATAATCATCTTCCAATGATGGCTCTATGTAAGATCTACCGACAGCATCCACTTTCTTAGAAAAGCATATCGGTGGATGACCATATTGCATTTCATAATAGAACACCGATGATATTAAAGTATTTGGATGTGTATGTGCTTTATGAACCATATTTTTAGTTTTTAATGTTAACCAACTCTGTGTGAACACTAAATCCTCATATCTGTATCTCATAACATTTGTAGCATAATCTCTCATACAATTTTTTATCCAATCAGCCAAATCCTTACATATCGGATTGTCAATTATATAGCTATTTTTTGATATGTGTCCATAACCAGGAGTGGCTGAATTAAACTCCTGTGAATTAAAATATTTAACTATTTCTGTTGTGTCACCATCATAATTAGTTACATATAATGGTGTCGGAAAAAGAGCCATTACCTGTGCTTTCGGATTATTTAATTTAACCATATTTTTGTAAATTTAAACCCGGATCCACGAGATTAAATGCTATTGATATTCTATCCCTATTCTCCATATTCATTTCAACCGAGTGATGAATCCAAGAGGGAAACATAATTAAGAAGCCTGTTAATGGTTTAATTAAAAAAGTTAATTGAGTCAATGGTGTTTTTCCCTTATACTTAGTATTAGCGAAAAATTCCATATTATCATCCCTCTCAATAATTAGATTTCCTATGTTATCTCCCTCAGCATCAACATAGTATACGCCTGATAAAATTGAGTTTTGGTGATCGTGTCTCCTGTTATATGTGTATTTTCCATTTATGTTAATCCAAAAGTTACCCAAAACCAAATCATTAATGCCTGTTATCTGTGCACAATATTCATTTGTGTAAGCGGTTGTCTGTTCAAATAAGTTTTTTAAAGCAATTGGTATTGGTTGTAATATCTCTCCGCTGTGCCAACCACCCCTATTTGATATTACAACTCCTTTTGTATTTTCTCTCAAAAAATAACAGTAATCCTTTATTGATTGGTTATCCACACCCTTAATTTGAGTCTGCCAAAGAGGTGTGGCAAATAACATATGTTCTCGAGATACAAACTGTAATTGATTATTTTGAGGTTGATTTTGTTGATTTTCTTTTAAAACAAATTTATCGCTCACCTAAAAGGTTCTCCTCCTGTCCAGAAAACCAAAGCTCTTCTCTCACCTCTGGTTATCGGCGTTATGTTATGTAGATAGAATGTAGGCATTATCAAAACATCACCCTTTTCTCTAGGTAGGGTTATAAATCTCTCCCTACCACCATACCACACCTGAAAGTCACCACCCTCATAATCTTTTGGATCGCTTAGTTGAACTGTGGTTGCTAGCTTTCTTCTGTTTACCTCACCCATTCCGATATCCATATGCCAGTCTAAAAAACCACCCTTTTCTCTCACCTGTCCTGTCTTATCAGGCACATTTGGTGTAGGATAGATTACATAGTGTAAAGGGTCGGTAACATATTGAATGTCAAATTGAAACATATTTTCGTTAGCCTCTAATACACATCTTTCTAATTCGTTGAATAACCACCAAGAGTGTTGGTCACCATGCACATAAGCTATATCTCTGTTATTAGAGTAGTGATGATCTGGTGTTTGGTTATCGCTGCCGGTTCCACCCTTTTCAAATCTATACCCACCATTGATAATCATCTGATGAATTCCATTTATCTGATCGTCATTGAAATAACTCTTAAAATAGTAAAAATCATTAAAGTTACAATTACGAACCCGTGGAGTTAAGAGATCAGCTTTTTTCATCTTGCAACTCTGTAAATGTGTACCAACCTGTTAAAACATATTTAGTTTCTGTGTTTGATACTATACCTCTGTGTGTGTGAGTGAAATCAGATGGCCATATTACCAGCTTTCCCTCTTCGGCAGCTTCATAGTGTTGTTGGTAGTAAAACTCCGTCCATCCCCTATCATTAACATCATTTAAATATATCATCCAAACCAACATACGTCTACTGCCGTAACCAGCCCTTTCACAGTGATATTCAGTGTACCCCTCTCCTGGATTATATCTCTGCATATTGAATGAATGATGTATATCAAATGGATTAAGAGCTTCAATACCACGATAAAATTGTTGAGTGTAATCAGATTTGCCTAAATGTAAAACGCCTATCAATGAATTTAATAAGAAATTCCATTTTGGATCTTCTAAATCCCTTGGATCAAATGATATATCGGTGGATACTTTTGTTTCAGGATAGGTTTTTACAACATCTCCCTTACGAACAACTCCTGGCGATTGCTTTTCCTTATCTATCTCAAATGTTTCTATGAATGATCTACATAGTGATCTAGAGAAAGCGTTTTTTCTCCTATAGATAAAATTAGTCACAACTTAATTCTCAGCTTTTAATTGTGCTTCCTTCTCCTTAGCGGCTAACTTCACATGTTCAGGTGCGCCTAACATACCATCTGAAACCTTACCATCGAACTGTCTTAACTTTCCATCTTTTGTTTTTAATCTTTTTACAGTTTCTAAAGGACCTGCTGCGTTGATGATTTCAGCCGGTTGTGAATTTGCGTTTAATGACTTCACACGGTTGGCAAGATTGTGTGTATAGGATTCGGCTTGATGTGTGTTAACATATTTTGTATCAAACGAACCATCATCAAGCTCTGATTTAATCTGTGACCATAGCTTTAATTCCCTTACACGATCACGAGCAGTTTTTTCCATATTTGCTCTACCATATAGATTCTCATCTAAATCAATCTGTAACTCCTCTGCTTTAAATTCATCACCTTTGGCAACAGCTTCTTTCTGTTCTTGTTCTAACTTTCGTCTGGCAAGTTTGTTTCTTCTCAAATCAAAGGTTAAACCTAATAAAGCATCAAACATAGCACCTTGTTCCCTTACGGATTGCCAGTATTTTGAAGCATTGGTTGGATGTTTTGCATCATTTAAAACCGATATCCTCATCTCTGTTTCTGTACGAAATATCTGTTTCTTCTGCCAGTTGTCTGCTAGCTCTTCACGCAGCTCTACCACAGCGCTGGCATCGTCTGGTTTTAACATCTCTAAGACAGGTTTTAGATCATCAGTAATTATTAAATCTTTTTTTTCTTCGTTCATAACATTTTCCTTATAACTTTCTCCATTATAAATAGAGAGTTGATTTTCTAAAATAAATTTTTTTTATGGTAAAGCTATTTGAATTTGATTACCATCGTCATCCAACTGACCATTGAGAGCTGCGTTAACCTCACTTTGTGCGATATCTTTACCTACATCATCAGCACCAACACGAGCAGCCCACTGTTCATTTTCAGTTACCCAAATATCTCCTGGATAATTAGACACATGAGCCCTTTCGTTATCCTCATGCGTTACGAATCCTTTTAATCCTGTGGATGCAACTTTATAGTATTTGAGAGCCATATTTTATCTCCTGAGTTATGGTTGTTTTATATAAATATAATATTTTTTTATTTTTTAGTATACCTGACTACCTGTAATATAACAAGTTACAATTGTGCTGCTATAAAATGATTGTGTAAAAAATCCTATGGATTGAGTTACCGAACCCTCAGAGCTACCTGTCCTATTTATAATCGTACCTAAAGTAAGAGACTGACTAATCATACTACTACTAGCGTATGTATAAGCCAGAGCGTTCTTATCACTGTGAAAATAAAACTCACCTGCCTCTTGTCCCACAACAACATCAGCAACCCTTTCTACAGAACCACTAAGTGATCCCGTTGAATATTCGGCTTCATAAGCCTGATAGTTTAAATCTACATCGGTAAATACAGGAAGTTGAAATGCATGTCTATCCTTTGACCCTGAAAAGGTAAGTTCATGCACATCGGTATCACCCTTCGGTGTCAAAAGTTCAAAGGAAGCTGTTGATGTGGCTGAACCGCTTACCAAACCTCTTCCCAAAGATCCGCTTGATACCTCAAAACCACCGCTAAAGGAGCCGGTTACGAAAGCACCGTCTACGCTTCCAGCTTCATCTATCTGTCTAGAGCTGGATAAAAATCCACTGATCGGAACATTTAAATTTTTACCATCACCCGTATAGAATATCTGTTCAGGTCTGTGTGTGTTATCTATCCTACCGAAAGAACCTGTTGTACCTACACTACCTGATATCAATCCACTGTGCGTAAATCCTTTGTTAAAGCTACCGCTTATATCGGAAGCTATCTGAGCAGCACCTGATACAGCATTTAGATGACTGAACACAGATCCCCTCATATTGGAGAAATCACCATGGAGTTCATCAGCCTCAACCCTACCGAAAGAACCTGTTGATTCAAACTCATTCCAACTATACGAACCGACAGCTGTAGCATCAGATGATCCTGGGTGAACAGGCCCCTGACAACCACCAGTGAGTATACCTGAACCTAATCCAGCAGCTGAACCGAATCGGATACCGACTGGAATATTAGTGCATGTGCTCCAACTAGTTCCATCGAAATTTTCTAAAACATTTCCATGATATCCAACATTCCAAGGTGTTGTTGGTTGGGATTGACCACCAGCTATATATGTATTATTTGTAGTTCCAAAGCCAGCAGCTCCAGTATGTGTTACTGATAAACCAGGAAGTGTATCCCACGAATCACTCGCACAATTGTATCGTTGAGCTCTATTATCAGCATATGCATATGGTCCTCCACTGTGACCTGGCTGAGCATGTGGTAATCCGCTACCACCCATAACCATACCTGATGCATCACCAGCAGAACCACCCATATATTGTCTTATCGGAGAACAAGCTACCTGAGTCCAGTTAGTTCCGTTGTATGTAAAGGTACACTCATCAAAACCAGGTCCAGCATTTGGTGCACTAATACATCCATTACTAACTACACCAGCATTCTGTGTTCCATTAGCAAAACCATGAGCACCCCTTGTGCTATTTATTATATCGGTTGCTTCTGACCAAGAAGATCCATCATAGTGTTCTGTCTTACTCAGAGCAGATCTATTACCAGTTGTGTTAGCAGAGTTATAAAATCCACTAGCAACAGCTGAACCACTTACACCCATAGTTGCTACTGCGGCTGTTTGAGTTCCAAATCCATAATGGTGCATCCTCTCTATTATCATAGATCCACCGAGCGACCAACTAGAACCATTGTACTCCTCAGTACAGGTAAATCCACACTGACCTGCTGGATTAGTTCCTAATCTTCCGCCAAACATTACAGCTGCGTTTGCGCTAGCATCAGCCATTTTTGCTCCGTTTCTAGCACTGATTATATTACCTGTGGTAGACCAAGCAGCGTCAGCAGTTCCAATCGTACCCGTAAACTCAAAACCCTCATCAAAAGCACCGCTTATCTCAGAAGCAATCTGAGCGGATGAACTGATTATGTTTTCTCCAGAAAAGATTTGTGCAGCGATATTGCTACCATCGCCTGTTAAAAATTGGGCCTCCAACCTACCGAATGATCCGGTTGATGTTGATGATCCCGATATGGTGCCTGAGAATTCAAATCCGCTTGTAAAAGCACCGCTTACCTCACTGGCAATCTGAAAAGATGATGTTACAACATTCGTTGATGAATACAATGAACTGCTGAACGGTGTTGCATCTCCTGTGATATTATTAGCTATTAACCTACCGAATGAGCCTGTATTTATTAATGAGGAAGCATCCCAAAGTTCTGTCGTACCTACTATTGCATTTCCAGGAGATGAGTAACCACCAGCATAAATACCTTGACACCCAAGACCACCTGCAGCATTACCAGCGTATGCTCTTAAACTTATTAAATCACTTGTTTCTGACCAACTGCTTCCATTCCACTCTTCTGTATTATTACAGATATCACCACCGGCATGTCCTGTTACAACCACATGATGATTTGCAGTTCCGATTCCAGTGCTAGCCCATCTTCCAGTATTTAAATTAGCAACTTCTGTCCAGCTCGTACCATTCCAAATTTCTGTATCTGTTTTTAATGGAGATGGTGATGCACCAAGACCACCAGCATAGATAGCATCATTCTGAGTTCCACCCGCAGAAGCAAGTCCACGAGCCGTAGATAAATCAGCGGTTTCTGAGTAAACATGTCCATTGTATAATTCTGTTTCGGTTTTTTTTGCATTTCCAGGACCATTACCACCATATATTAAACCAGCATTCTGAGTTCCAGCCGAACCCCTATAAGCAGCTGATGTTCCCATATTAGGACCATTTGACCAAGCAGCACCGTTGTAAAATTCTGATTGATCGTAATCATCATATCCACCAAACATACCAGCAGCATTCTGAGTACCCACTCCAGCCGATGCTTTAGCTGAACTAATTAGAGCAGCCGAAACACTCCAAGAGCTTCCATTAAATTTTTCTGTTGTAGTTTGAGTTGGGGCAGAATACCCACCTATGGATAGGAAGGCATTTTGAGTTCCAGCCATAGCCCTACCATGAGTAGCAGAAATCATAGCAGCAGCATTACTCCAAACTCCATAACCAAAAGCCTGTGTTCCTTTTATCCGACTTAAATTATCAGCAATCCTATAATCAAAATCTGATCCACAAGTTGAACTGATTGACATCGTTGTGGCTGAATGATTAGCATAAGCAAATGCTGAACCACTCACACCGACAAATGATGCTGATGTTTTTTGTAATGCGGTTAATCCAAATTCAAATCCCTCATCAAAGCTACCGCTTATATCTGTGGCGAGCTGAACAGAGGATGTTACAACATTCGTTGATTCAAAAATTGATGAACTTATATTCGTAGCATCGCCTGATATGGTTGATGACACAACCCTACCGAATGAGCCTGTGGATATTGCGGGTCCATGATACTCCTCAGTGCCAGTATAAGCTCCTGCACCAGGATACCCACCAGCAGCCAAAGCTGAGGCAGCAGATCCAGCTCCTCTTACAGCGTTTCCATCACCAGCAGCACCACCAGCTCTAACCATCGTAGCTCCGGTATTCCAAGTAATTCCATTCCAATACTCTGATGTTCCATTTGTTGTCGGACTATTAGATCCGTAACTACCTTGACCACCAAATACTTGAGCGTCATTCGGAGATCCCGCACCACCCATGCAAACTCTACGAACATTCTGTTCTGGACATTCTGTCCAAGAACTTCCGTTCCAACATTCTGTACTTTTAATATCTGGTGAGTTAGCAGTCGCACCAAATGCCATCGTTGAGTCAACTGTTCCATTTGGTGTGGAAGCAAGACCTCGCCTATCATAAATCATATTTGATATATTTGACCAAGAACTACCATCAAAGGTATGAGAATATTCAGAGACAGAAGCTGGATATGGAGATGACATCCCTCTCTCATAACCACCATATGAAATTGTTGCGTTTTGAGTTCCTGCACCAATATGACAGGACATCGGTTCCGGCATAAAAGCCACCTGCGTATAGGCAGTTCCATCATAGGTAAAAGCACTTCCGGTAGATCGTGGTGTAGAATAATGACTTTGCCCACCAAACACAAGAGCAGCGTTTTGTGCGCCTGTTCCAGCTTTATTAGCTGGATCAGGACCTGCTGGAGCAAGTGGCATAAGATTAGTTCCCTCAGAGTCAAGAGGGAAATCAGTTCCAGCAGACCAATTCGTTCCATTATACTCTTCGGTATAAGTTCTATTACCACTACCATACCAACCATAACCGCTTGATAAAGCACCAGCAACATACAGACCAGCGTTCTGTGTTCCAGTCATAGCACCACTATGTTTAGGAATGATTAAGTCTCCACCTGTAGACCAAACACCACCAGCAGTTATTACTTCACCATCGATGGTTCCTGTAAACTCAAAACCCTCATCAAAGCTACCGCTTATATCCTGTGCTATCTGAGCAGAGGATGAAATAATGTTATCACCCACTGATATGGATGATGATATAAAATTAGCATTACCCTCAAAAAATGAAGCCTCAATTCTACCAAAGCTACCCGATGAGAGTATACTGCCTGATATAGCACCCGTAAATTCAAACCCCTCATCAAAAGCACCGCTTATCTCTGAGGCTATTTTAGAAGATCCTGATATTGCGTTTGTTCCCTCAAATAATGAGGAACTTATATTAGTAGCATCACCAGCCAATGATGTTGCTATTATCCTACCGAATGAGCCTGTGCTAATCATAGTAGCTGTTGGTTCGTAATCTTCAATATAACCAGTATTATTATATGCGTAAGGACTTGGATCGTATGCAGTTCCACCGATTGTTGTATGAGCACCGCCTGCACCACCCTGACCTGCACCTTTGTTAGCTTGTTTACGAAGTATCATGCCGGTTCCATCTGAAAAGGCAGTTCCATCCCAATGGTAATGACTTGCGTTATATCCACTTCCACCTAAAGCCCTTGTGTAACCACCGTAGAATGAGGAAGCATTTGCAGTTCCCGCACCACCACCAGAATGTATGAAGTAAGATGTACCTGGATGAGCATAGTATTCACCTCTGTAAGTCCAAGTTGAACCGTCCCACTCCTCTAAGTGATCCCCTTGTGATCTTGGATCGTTAAATGTAATAGCTGAATATGGAGATGGTGGATTAACGGTTAAATTTAAACGTCCACAACCACCGAATGATATACTAGAATTCTGAGTTCCTATGCCTGTTTGAAAACCTCTAAATCTAGGAATCAACATATCATTACACTCAGACCAACTCGAACCATCATAAGCCTCTGTCTGTGAGCTAGCCAAAGTAGAATCATTATATGCAGGTGCACCTGCAGATCCTGAGAGTCCACCAAATACCAAGGTAGCCTCAGTTGTTCCAGCACCAGCAGCTAAAACTGTCATAGCCCTATTGGTGGAAGCCTCTGCTTGCCAACTGCTTCCATTCCAACTTATCGAGCCGCTTCTGTTTCCACCAACGATAATGGCAGCATCATAAGGTCCTGTAGCCATACCGTAACTTGTCGGATTTGGAGCAGAGGTTATCTCTGACCAACTCACTCCCTCAAATTCGTCTGCGCCCGTGCCATAAACACTTAATATAGCATTCGGAGAATTACCAGTTGCAACATGTGATGTATGTAAATTAAATCCTATTGATGCACCTATTGACCAAGCTCCTGGTCCTCCACACTGATTGGTGCCAATTATAGTTCCATCATACTCAAAACCGCTGGTAAAAGCACCGCTTATCTCAGAAGCAATCTGAGCAGAACCCGTTAGAAATCCTGTGAATCTAGGTAATGTGTTTCTTACCGAAAGATCGCTACCATCGCCTGCGAAAGTAGTTCCATCAAATCTACCGAATGAAGCTGTTGTGTTTGCGCTTCCACTGATATCAGCACTACCTGTAACATTACCCGTTAGGTTTACGGATGCGTTTACAGTATCGACACTGAGTATGGTATCACCGCTAGAGTTTCTTATGGATAATAGCTCTGTATTATCCCCTTTTATTCTAACGGTATCATCTGCTTGAATCGCTTCAAAGTTACTACCCGTGGTATTTAAAACTATGGCATCTCTTACACCCATATTAATAGTCTCCGTTTTCTATAAATATCTAATTGTTGATAAATCATTACTTACAAGCCGTAGCAATAAATTTTACCGAATAACATTCTGTTGCGCCTGTAGTTGTCGGACCACCACCGGCAAAAGCAAGAGCAGCCGCTTGTGTTCCAGCACCACCTAGATTTCTTCTAGCAGTTCCCATGGAATTTACAACTGACCAACTCGTTCCATTCCACTCCTCAGTTGCTGAAGTTTGGTTTGATCCAGCTTCTGTTTGACCACCAAAAGCAATAGCGGCGTTTTGAGTTCCAGCACCGGCATGAACACCTCTTCCGGCATTCATATCATTTCTTTCCGTCCAAGTCGTTCCATCGTATGTTTCTGTAAAAGCATGCATTGTGTGAGTAGGAGCAGTATAATTAGAACCACCGAATATGATACCAGCATTTTGAGTTCCAGCTCCGAATACTTTCCTATCAGTTCTATTGTTATCAGCCGCAGCCGCCCAATTCGTTCCATTCCATTCCTCCGTATCATTGAGTTCCGCCGCTGGACTGTGTTCATACCCAGCAGCCGCTAGAGCAGCATTCTGAGTTCCGAAACCAGCATGAAGACCTCTACCAACAATAAGATCATTCACCTCTGACCAAGAACTTCCATTGTATGCTTCTGTTTCATGATGAGTCACTGCTGGTGAGGGTGTTTTTCCACCGAAAGCGAGGGCAGAGTTTTGAAGTCCGCTAGCAGCCAATCCCCAACGAGCAGTATTTAAATCACCCCCAGCTGACCAAGCTGCGCCGTTATATTCTTCAGTTTCAGCTTCGGATGTAGAAACAGTTCCACCTATGGCTAAAGCAGCATTAACCGTTCCCGCTCCACCGACATATTGTCTAGCCAATATCATAGCACCACCTGCTTTCCATGCATTTATGCCGTATGTGAACTTTAACTTATTATCTGTGGAGTTATACCATATCTCACCAACATGATACTTTGAGGTATCACCCTCACTGCCTGAGATTCCTACTGAAGCGTTAGCTCCTGTTACCAAAGAACCTGTGACAGGATCGCTTATGAATGATGGTATCTGATACGAGCTGCTTACCCTTAATTTCTTATCCTTTTTTATGTATAGGTCATTGGATTGTAACATACCGAATGAACCTGTTGTTGGGTAACCTAAGTATTCCTCTGTCTCAGTTAAAAAGCTTGGATTATTACCACCGAATGCTATACCACTATCTTGTGCTGGTCTAGCAGCACTCCTACCATACGCACCAGTATTCAGATTTGCATCTACGGTATAAGCAATTCCATCAAAAAATTGTGTTGATGTGTTAAAATCGTTATATGGGCTTGTACCTACTTGCCCAGCGGTTACCGCAAAGGAATTTTGAGTTCCGTATTGTTGCCCACTCTCACCAGAGGTTACAGCCTCACTTACTTCTGTCCAACTCGTACCATCCCAAAGTTCCGTACAATTCAGAGCTCTTTGTGGTAATGCTCTTAATCCATAGGATGCAATTCCAGCATTTACAGAACCAGCTCCTCCAACCATTCTAGGTGTAATCATAGATACTGAGTCCGACCAAGAAGCACCATCATACTGTTCACTTTCGGCTCTTACACCATTGTAATCAGCATAAGTTCCTGCAGTTGAAAAGGCGGCATTTTGTATTCCAAATCCTATCTTGTTATATCCACCTTGTGATAAAGTACCACCAGTAGCATAACTCGTTCCATTGTATTCCTCTGTACAGGTACAGGTATTAAACCCACCATAAAATAGGGCAGCACCCTGTGTTCCAACTCCCGTGTGTCGGGCTCTAGCTGAGATTAAATTATCTCCCTCCGTCCAATTATCTCCATTATACTCCTCCGATTGATTAATCGCGTTAGCGGAAGCATGATTACCAGTCGCACCACCAGCGGATAAAGCAGCATTTTGAGTTCCTGCACTAGCCATATCTTTTTTAGCAACATTTAGATTACCGCCTGTACTCCACACACCGACAGCGGTTTTAATATTTCCCACTATTGATGGGTTGGATTCTATGGCGGCTACCACCTCAGGTTGTATCTGAGCTGAACCGCTTATCACACCTGATCCAAAGTACACGTTTGTCAATTGGCTGATATCACCTGGTTTTAGGGTATCAGCTATAAGTTTTCCGAATGATGCTGATGTTATTGTGGCGGCCTGATATTCCTCTGTGCATTTAACAACCGGCCCTCCACCGAAAGATAATCCAGCCTCATTACTTCCAGCACCGCTATGTTTCTGTACAGCGGTTATGAGGCTTCCACGAGAAGCGTATGATATTCCATCATACTCCACCGTTGTGTCTAATATTGTGCTTCCATCGACATTTCCACCGAATACTATGGTTGAGTTCTGAGTTCCAACCGATGCTAGACAAGCCCTAGCGGTTGGTAAAGCTGTTGTGGAAGTCCAAGAAGTTCCATTGTATTCCTCAGTTGCTGTTGAGTAAGCAGGAGCTTTTCCACCTATTGCTAAAGCTGCGTTCTGACTTCCAGCGCCACCGAGCAAACATCTAGCAGTTCCCATTTCGCTTCCTTCACTCCACGAGCCAGGAGTTCCACCATCAAATTCTTCTGATTTATTGCTAAGAGCAGGCTCACCACCACCGAATGCTATGGCAGCAGCTGCGGTTCCTGCGCCAGCCAAAGCCTTTCTTTCTTGGTTGAGAACAGTTCTATCAGCAAAGTTAGTTCCATTATATAGTTCTGTCTTATCTGATATTCCACCAGCAGGCACTGTTTCTCCACCGAATATTAAACCTGCGGTTTGAGTTCCCACTCCATATAAACATTCTCTTGCGGTAATCATAGTGTTAGGATTAGCAGACCAGCTATCACCACCATACTCCTCTGTCTTATTATTACACATAGCTGCAGCTGCGTTCTGACTTCCGAATCCTGCACCTAAGTTCATCGTCTCTATCATAGCACCACCTAATGCCCAAGTAGATGGAACAGGTGTGATATTACCATCAAAAGCAAATCCCTCATCAAAAGCACCGCTTATCTCAGAAGCGATTACGCTGGATGCTGAAACTGTTGTCTCAGGCCTGCAGTTTGTCAATGTGGATGCGTCACCACATATCGTATCTGCGAATACAGCTGTGAATGATGCTGTTGCGTTAAAAGATCCCGATAATATGGGTGGATTAGCGATACTACCGCTAATTTCAAACCCCTTAATGAAGCTACCGCTTATGTCTGTAGCCAACTGAGCAGAACCGGATACAGTGTTGGGTGGAACTGCGTTTGTAAGGAGTGACGCATCACCTGAAATAGATGTTACCTCTAATCTACCAAAAGAGCCTGTTGATGTTGAAGATCCGCTTATATCTCCTGTAAGTTGAAATCCTTTTGTAAAACTACCGCTTATATCTGCGGATATCTGTGCCGATGATGAAACCACACCAGGTTTTAAGGTGTTGGTTAACAAACTCCCATCAGCGCTAATGGTTTCAAAGCTTAGTTTTCCGAAGCTACCTGTTGTTGTTGAAGATCCGCTTATCGTACCTGAATATGAGAATCCGCTTGTATGGCTTCCTGAAATATCAGAAGCTATCTGAACAGAGCTAGAAACGACATTCAGAGGTATTGAATTTGTAAGAGCAGATCCATCGGATACTAACTTAGTGGCTGATAATACCCCAAAGCTACCTGTTGTTGTTGAAGAACCGCTTATCGTACCTGTAAACTTAAAACCCTCATCAAAAGCACCGCTTATCTCTGATGCTAATTGTTCTGATCCTGATAATGAACTATCAGGAGTTACATTTGTTAATCTACTACCATCACCCACCAATACACCTGCGGATAAAATTCCGAATGACCCTGTTGATGTTGATGAGCCTGATATCGTGCCTGTGTACTCAAACCCCTCATCAAAGCTACCGCTTATGTCAACAGCTATTACGCCGGAGCTTGAGACAAATTTAGGAGCAGTTCTGTTGGTGAGCTGACTTCCATCACCTATGATGGTTGAGCCCGATATGATACCGAAGCTACCTGTTGAGGTTGAAGAACCTGATATCGTACCCGTAAATTCAAAACCTTGATTAAAAGCACCGCTGACGAATAGTTGAGCTGAGCCTGATATTGTTCCTGGTTTATCTGTATTTGTTAGTTCTGCAGCGCTACCAACTAAAGTTGTAACATTAACCTCACCAAAGCTTGCTGTGGTTGATAGGCTACCGCTGAAGTCACCGCTTGCGGTAAAATCTCCTGAAATTGTAATTCCAGGATCGGATGTATTTACGCTAAAAACAGAGGTTTGAGATGTGTTCTCAATGGATAAAATCTCTGAACTGTTAGCCTTAATTCTTACTGTATCGCTTCCTTGTTGTGTTTCCAACCTACTGGCGGTGGTATTTAAAACAACTGCATCTCTTATTGCCATTTAATTACTCTCCTCAACTGTAGTTTGAACCTATTTTGTTAGTTAATAAATATGATCCACTAGCAAATGCTCCGTGAAATTCATAAACATCGGATGTAGCAGCAGGTGATGATGGATGGTCAACACCGCTTATAGCGAGTCCGCTTACATCTTGACCAGCATATCCAGCTCCACAACGGTTGGTTGGTCTTAAAGGATTAGCACCCCAAGTAACACCATCAAAAGCCAAATGACATTTATAACCATCAGGATAACTACTTCCTATGATAGCAAATTCATTTTGATGTCCACCACCACTTCCATTATTGCTCTGTATCGCCATAGGATGAGAAGGACCATTCGACCAAGTCGTACCATCATAAAGTTCTGTTAAATTTCTACAAGCATTTGCATTTGCCTGACCACCAGCAGCGACAGCAGCATTCTGTGTTCCACCACCTGGAGAACCCTCTCTTCCACTACTCTTCTCAGATACTTCGTAATGATTAGTACCATTCCACTCATTAACATACCATGGGCCACTAGGCGCTCCACCACCCCAATATACAGCAGCATTTTGACTACCACCACTACCTCTACCACCTGGATTGTTTAGCGGTTCATTAACATGATACCAAGAAAATCCATTATATTGAAGCTCTGAAGCCCTATTGCCGGTTGTATAACTCCTACCCACTTGAGAAGCATTCTGAGTTCCAAATGCCTGACCTTTTCCCTCAGCCCCTTTGGATTCAAGAATATCACCACCTCTTCTCCAAGAGATACCGTTGTAATGTTGGGTATGATTTGTGGTTGCGCCATATGTATAGGTTTGTCCGCTTATATTTAAAGCAGCATTTGTGTGTCCAACACCAGGACCGTAAGCAGCAGTGATTAAACTCGCAGCAGTTGACCAAGCAGCGGGTTGGATACCACGAGCATCTGTGGCAACAAATGATGATGTCTGAAATGTCAAATTCAGCAAACCATCGGTGCCGACTGCTATCTGAGCACCAGCACTGTATTCGGGTGTAAACTGACTTAAAGATTGACTAAAGTTTCTATTTAAACCATCGCCTGAAGCATATATGGAATCACAAGAACCACATGAGGTTAACTGTTTACTAGATGATGCTGGCATAAATTGTCTTGTGTCGAATTGTAAACCTTCAACATTTGGTATAACATTGATTCCAAAATTTCCTACAAAATTATCTAAAGTTAATGTTTCTGCCACAAAATTATTCAAAGAACCTGTTGATCTTCCGCTAGCCGATATGTATGATGAAAATTCAAATCCCTGATTGAAACTACCGCTGACAAACTCTCCTACCTCTGCTTGAAGAGAACTTGATAAGGTGCCTGATGATGTGGGGAAGTTTAAGAAACCAGTTGCATCCACATTCGGATAATCCAACGCGAAGATATGGGTAAAGCTTCCTGTGCTTGTGTTATCATTCCAAAATTCAACAGTATTACTTGCAGCTGGATGAACATATCCACCTGCATGTATAGCAGCCGTTCCTAAAGCACCACCGGCTCCACCACCAAATGCTCTTGTAGTAATTGTGTTATTTACCTCTGACCAACTGCTTCCATTCCATTCCTCTGTACAAGCACAATAGCCTGGATTATGACCACCTACATATAGGAAATGATTCTGAGTTCCATAACCTGTTCCACCCCTTCTGGTGGTAATAATATTTGCTACCGATGTCCAATTAGTTCCATTCCATTCCTCTGTTTCGTTTCGACTGTTTGGAGAAGATGGGGAATACCCGCCAGCGATTATACCTGAGTTCTGAGTTCCAGCCGAACCACCGATACCTCTTGCAGTAATCATAGCATTAAGTGATGAGTAAGCATTACCATTAAAACTTACTGTTTCATCCTTATCTGCACCAGATCTACCACCAGCAACAACTCCGGCATTCTGAGTTCCAAAAGCAGCAGCATAAGCCGTAACATGTGGAAGATCAGTTCCATTAGCCCAAGCCGCTCCATTATAAAGTTCCGTGCCATTTGTATCAGCATTTCCACCAGCGATAGCCATAGCATTCTGAGTTCCGAATCCTGCTAAAGCACAATTAGCAGTTATCAAAGTAGCAGAAGCAGCCCACGAGCTTCCATCATATTTTTCTGATTGTTGACTTGGTGATGTATATCCACCGACAGCCAAGTAAGCATTCTGAGTTCCAGCCGCACCTATTCCGGAGGCAGCAACTATCTTATTAGGACCAGCACTCCAAGTACCTGATCCTATTGATCTTGCTAATAACTTTCCAGCCGTAATTTCATAATTCAAACGATAATCAAAGTCAGAACCGCATGTGGAACTGATTGACATTGTTAATTCGCCCCCATAACCACCAGCAGGAGCATAAGCAAAAGCAGAACCGCTCACACCCACAAATGATGCTGATAGTATTTGATTTGTATCAAAAGCACCATTAAAGTTAAAACCCTCATCAAAAGCTCCACTTATATCAGAGGCTAACTGAGCGGAGCTTGAAACTAAATCTGTTGGCACAAGGTTAGAAACCGAACCCGTTATACTTATAATATCTGATATTGTGTATGAGTTAGCTGAAATCTTTCCAGCGCTTCCCGTTGATATCGAACTACCCGATATAGCATTTTGAAAATTAAATCCCTTTTCAAAGCTACCGCTGATTGAGGCTGACATCTGAGAAGAACCTGAAACCGTACCAGCGGGTAATATATCACTTGTATTTGTTATATCGCTTATATCACTAGCAGAATATTTATCAACATCTAAAAGACCGAATGAACCTGTTGTAGAATTGGAAACATTCCAAAATTCTGTAGCGGCTGTTGCATTAGGAGAGCCAATCTGACCACCAGCAACTATACCAGCACTTCCTAATCCACCTTGACTACCAACGAATGAACCACGAGCAGTTGATAAATCATTTGTTTCTGACCAACTAGTTCCGTTCCATTCTTCCGTAAGAGCTGAAAAAGCAGGATGGACATATCCACCACCCGCTATAAAATGATTCTGTGTTCCTATTCCAGCACCTCCCATTCTACCAGTATTCATATCAGCGATTTCTGTCCAACTCGTACCATTCCAAAGTTCAGTACAAGTTACAGAAGCAGGCGGACTTACAGAACCTCCAGCTGCTATAGCAGAGTTCTGAGTTCCTGCAGAAGCCATAAGTTGTCTCGCAGTATTTAAGGCGGTAGATTCCGTCCAATTATGACCATCAAAGTTTTCCGAGGTGCCTATTACCGGATAAGGAGCTGGAGCTGTGCCACCAAAAATAAATCCTGCATTCTGAGTTCCGGCAGATCCGCCAACTCTTCTATCATGTGTCATATTAGTACCAGCGTTAGAATAAGCAGCACCATTATATATTTTTGTGCCGTCATAATCACCAAAACCACCAGCAAAAGCAGCTGCGTTCTGAGTTCCAAAACCCATCATAGCACAATTGCTTTCAGGTAATTCAGCAGAAATACTCCAAGTTGCTCCATCATATTTTTCAGTTTCGTCCTTTGGAGATTTATATCCACCAGCAGATAGATAAGCATTCTGAGTTCCAACACTAGCCGCACCAGCTTGAACAGTATTTCTATTAGGACCAGCACTCCAAGCACCATAATAATCAAAACCATCATATGAATAATTAAATGATTTTATCTTACCAGCGATAATCTCATCTTGTAATCTATAATCAAAATCCGATCCACAAGTTGAGCTGATTGACATTGTTAATTCACCGCCTGCACCACCATCGGGAACATAAGCGAACTCTGAACCGCTTACGCCGACAAATGATGCGGTAAATAATTGATTTGTGTCAAAAGCACCACTAAACTCAAAACCCTCATCAAAGCTACCGCTTATATCCGTAGCTAACTGAGCAGCACCTGATACAGCGTTCTCAGGTAAAAAGTTTGTTATGCCTGATACATCGGTTGTGGTTAAGAATCCATCAGCAGCATCAACCCTTCCAAAGCTACCTGTGTTGCCCATAGCAACCACAGTTTCATCATCCCATATATAAGTGGTTGGATTTAGTGCTGCAGGGCTATTTAAATTTGGAAATCTGTGGTATCCACCGAAATAAAGTCCTTTGGTTGAACTTCCTTGATACTCACCGACAGCTTGTTTGTAAGGTAGAATTCCCTTTACAGTCCAATTAGCTCCATTGTAAGCCTCAGTACATCTTGCGTAATTAACCCCACTATCGGTGACAGCATATGCATCTCCAACAGCCAAAGCATTAGCAGCCGATGAACCATCACCACCAAATGCAGATCTCTGTTGATTTAAAGCACCACCAGTAGACCAAGAGCTACCATCATATTCTTCTGTGCAGGTATTGCCAGTGTTTTGGTTATGCTGACCACCGAATAATACGGCGCTGTTCTGAGTTCCACCCATCGCACCCCTAGTATGTTTAGATGTACTGCTTCCACCTTCACTCCAAGCTTCTCCATCATATTCAAGAGCCTCAGTTGATGCAAGACCATAATTGCTAGTGCCTACATTCATTATCAAACCAGCATTTTGTGTTCCAGCAGACATACCATACACATATCCAATCGGTGCTGGAGAATCAGCTCCTTCTGACCAATTCGATCCACCAAAATGCTCCACCTGAGTTCCACCGCTTCCCCCATCTCCACCAGCAGCAACAGCTGCTTCGGTAGTTCCAAATCCAGCATGCAATCCTTTAGAAGCAATCAAATCACCCGTTTCGCTCCAACTCGTACCATTCCACTCCTCTGTGCATGTGACATACGCTGGACTTACCCTACCACCGAAGAATAGAGCAGAGTTAGAAGCATCGACAGTTCCACCACCCGAACCAGCACTAGCACCATAATCCCTAATTGTATTAAGACCATTAGCAGCTATTGACCAAACACCACCATTCACAAGGCCAGTATTTCCCTTAATTTCACCGCTGTGTGTAAACCCGCTGGTAAAGCTACCGCTTATGTCTGTGGCGAGCTGAGCAGAGCCTGATACTGTGTTTGTCGGAATATTAACCGTAACCTCAGTAGCATCTATTCCGCTACCAAATTTTGTGACTATCTCTAACCTACCAAATGAACCTGTTGTTGATAAACCTGCATTCCATAGTTCTACAGTATTTTGAGCACCTGCTGGAGTAAATCCCCCTGCAAATATCGCAGCACTTCCTAATCCACCTCCTGAAATAGCTGATGCACCCTTTGCTGTAGGCAAATCACTTTGCTCTGACCAAGTCGTTCCATTCCATTCTTCTGTTTGAGCATAACATATATGGGCTTGACCACCTGCAGCGATGAAGTGATTTTGTGTACCATAACCATTAAGGCCTCTTCTTGCTAGAATACCATTGGCACCAGCAGACCAATTCGTTCCATTCCAAAGTTGTGTAATGACTTGAGTAGCTGGAGAAGTGGCGTAATAACCAAAAGCAGCAATAGCAGAGTTTTGAGTTCCAGCTGATGCCATAACAGCATTAGGAAGATTCATATCATTCAGCGCTGTAAAAGTATTTCCATCAAAATTTTCTGTTTCAACACTTGGTGAATTATTAGTTGGTGATGGACCCATCCCACCAAATACGATTGATGCATTTTGTGTTCCAGCCGCACCAGTATTTCTTTTACCATTAATCCTATTAGCAGTTTCAGAAAATGTAGCACCATTGTAAATCTCAGATCCATCAGGATCAGCATGACCATTGAACAAAACAACGGCATTCTGCGTGCCAGCAGCAGAGTTAGCACAATCTGCAGCAGTTAATGTAGCAGATGCAGCGAATGATGTACCATCAAATTTTTCAGTTGCATCCGTCCCACTTGGTGTATACCCACCTATCGATAAATAAGCATTCTGTGTACCAGCAGCTGCACCAAAACCAGCAGTAAGGATTCTATTAGGACCAGCACTCCAAGATCCGTTTCCAAAACTCGTTCCTTTTATTTCTCCGGCAGTAATTTCATCTTCCAATCTATAATCAAAGTCTGAACCACATGTGGAGCTGATAGACATCGTTGTAGCTGAATGATTAGCATAAGCAAATGCTGAACCGCTCACACCCACAAATGATGCGGTAAATCTTTGGTTAGCACTTAATTTACCACCATAGGTAAATCCCTCATCAAAAGCACCGCTTATCTCACTAGCTATCTGAGCTGAGCTTGAGAATGTGCTGGGTGTGTAGGATATATTTGTTAAAAATTGTCCATCTCCACCTATCATCTTATTTACAAAAAATTGACCAAAGCTCGCTGTCGATGTGGCACTACCTGATATCGTACCTGTAAACTCAAAACCGCTGGTAAAAGCACCGCTTATCTCAGAAGCAATCTGAGCAGCACCTGATACCGTTCCAGCAGGTATTTTATTCGTAACTCCACTTATATCTATACCAGCCTCATACTGTTCTGCTGTTACAAATCCAAAACTACCCGTTGAGGTTGAACTTCCTGATATAGCGCCGCTGTGTGTGAATCCACTATCAAAAGCACCGCTTACATCCGTAGCAACCTGTGCTGAGCTGGAAACCGTCCCAGCGGTAATAGGTGTATCTGTCATCTGTGATGCATCACCTATTAATTTAGCCTCAACCCTACCAAAAGATGCAGATGATGCTAAACTACTACTGAAATTTCCGCTAGATGTTAGAGCTGCATTAAAGGTAAAATTTTGGGTAGAAGTTCCTATCCCCAATTGTTCCACATCGCTGTTATTTTGTATAGAAAGTAACTCTGTGGAATCTCCCTTAATCCTAACCACATCAGAGTTTAAATTTGTTTCAAATCCGCTTGATGTTGTATTAAATAGTAATATATCGTGTTTTGCCATATTAAAACAAAGTCCTTTGGTTTAGATACAATGGTTCATATATAAATATCATTTTTCTAAAAATTTTCATTTTATAATCCAAACCTTTCTTTTGAAGCATTATAATTTTGTAATATATGATTAGCAGTTAATTCTCTATCATAAACTAAAATTAATGCTATATCACCCTTAAACCAATCACTGCCACCTGCTCTTGAACCAATATACCAATCATCGGTTACAGCATCCCAACCTGAAAGTGTATTTGTAAGTGAGCTTACTGTTTCTTCTACCGTATTTTGATACATTTTAACCCCACTAACATCTTCATTACCATTGTAACTAACTGTCTTATTCACCCATGTTGTGGTTGGTACTGTAGCGTCACCATGACATTTTATTTCATTACCACCGCTTCGTTTGATGTTTAACGCTGTCTTTTGAACAGAACTCCAACTACTACCACCCATAGCATAAATACCCCAACCATTATAATTACCACTACCCTTTCTATCACCACATAAACTTTGCCATTGTTTAGCATCATCAAAATAACACCAGCTTTGAACTGTCCAAGGCTCTGTTCCTGTAAAATGTAAAATATTTCCCATATCTACAAAATCATTTGAACCATCAAGAGATAAAGCATCATCTGTAATAACAGCACCATCCATCGTACCTGTAACTCCGCCAGCAATATCAGAGAGTGATGTTCCGCTACCAGGATAGCTTTTTTTATAAGCAGCATCGACATAAAAAACCAAACCATCAGTTTGAATATTATTACCCGTTTCAGCAGTTATACCATATGACATTCCCATACTCATTATGTTAAGTCTCCTACGAGATGAAAAGTGTTAGCAGCTACTTTCTTCAATGTGGCACCACTACCTTGACCAGCTATATTCATGTTATCATTTTTAGAAATTAAGGATACACCACTACCACTTTCAAATAAAAAATTACCCAATGATGATGACTGAAAGAATTCATATTCAGCACCTACAGTTACCGGCATATCTGAATCTGTTCCAATTGAACAAGTTAGATTACCATGAACTATATGATAACGACCAGCATTGGATAAAGAAGCAGAGAAATTAGCAGTTTGATTTATTATTGGTCTAAATCCAGCAATCTGTGTGTTATTTTCTATGATACCAAACGAACCTGTTGAGATCGATGAACCGCTTACCATATGAAGATTTGTTAAATCGTTCTTCATTATCTTTCCATCATTACCCATACCTGGATGAGCAGTACAATAATAGTAAAGATGATTAACAGTTGCTTTAGTTACCTGTAACTCAACATAAGCACCAGCTTGACCTTGAGTACCAACGACAGTTACACCCGTTGTATATGGTGATCCACCACCATGTGAACCATCTTGGACTGTACTAAATCTAAATGGATGTGAACCAACTGTGCTATCTGATATGTCAAATCTATAAATCTTACCCTCTGATACCTGTAAGCTTGGTGCGGTAGCACCCTCAAAAGCATAGTGATTTCCACCATCCGAAACCACAGTTACCCTAATTAATTCTGTTAGGTTTCCTATTATCCTTCCATTTAATGGTGATTCTACATTACCAAACGAACCTGTTGAAGTTGCTGAACCGCTTATTCGTGTAGCAGTTCCATCGTTCCAACTTGTATCATCAGAACCACCACCACCACCGGCTGCTAATGATGCTGATGTGAAATGTCCACCATCAATATTTAGAGCTCCGAATGAACCGGTTGAAGTTGCTGAACCGCTGACATTTCCGCCAGTAGTTAAAGATCCTCTAACAGTAGTATTACCTGTGTTACCAGCTATCGATACCATATTGGTAAAGCTACCAGGTCCATAATTTACTATGTCAAATGTTCCACCGTTAGTAGCTTGTATGTACCAAAAATCATTATTTGAACCACCATTATTTGAATAAAATTTTATTTGAGCATTACCACTTGATGGTGCTTGAATTTTAATACCAGTTGTGGATTGTGTACCTAATATATTTAATTCAGATGTCCAATTTGAAGGAATAACACCTATATTAACACCATTTTTAGCAGTTGGAACTGTTACTCTACCAAACGAACCAGTTGAAGCAGCTGAACCACTTACCCTACTTACATCATCTATTGTTCCACCATTAATATCAGGACTGGTCAAAGTTTTATTTGTTAATGTATCGGTGGTTGTTCTTCCAACCAATGTGTCTGTAGTAGGTGGTAATGTAAGAATTGGATTTCCACCAAACTCTGCATGTGGTGGTGCCTGTAAACCCACATAATGTGCATTATTTACTTCACAATATAGACGAATCTGTGATTGACTACCTTTATTAAATAGACTAAAATACCCACCTTCTATATTTAGATTACCAGCAGAATTTACATATCCAAACGAACCGGTTGAGTTTGATGAACCGCTTATGTTACCAGAAATCTCTACACTGTCATCCTCTATCTTAAATGGAGTTTCTAAAACCGAAGATACAGCATCATTTACCCTACGAACTTCAAAGTTACCACCATCACTTACCAACTGATAGTTTTGAAAATTTGAGGTAGCTCCGGTATCACCAACCATAAGATAACCCAATTGACCACCCACAACTCTGAGATTTGGATATGCAACCCCACTTATTTCTAATTTACCACTAGCAAATGTTAGATTGGCTTCCGCATCTAATTCTGTTGTGGTTGAACCCACTGTTACGAGTTCATTCTCAGTCGCATTATTTAAAGCAGTTATTGCTGATGATCCACCGCTTCCACCAGCTGCAAGTGATGCTGATGTAAAATGTCCACCACCCACGCTTATAGCCCCAAATGAACCTGTTGAGGTTGCAGAACCACTTACATTACCATCACCCGCGTTTGTACCAGTGCCTGGAAGAGTAATATTGCCAGGTACAGTAATGTCACCAACGGAATCCATTTTAAAAACATTCTGAGTTTGATTTCTTGGTGAAATTTTAAATTCATCAGTTGAATTGTTTTCACCATAAAGTATGCGTGATATACCATCACCACCTCTCATTCTTAACATAGCACTACCAGCAGAATTGAGGTTTTCTATCAATATACCACCACCTCTACCATCTACGGCTGGATTTGTTTCCGCAGCATCTGATATGGCCTGTACCCCATATCTATAAACATCACGAGTATTTGTAACTATATTACCAAACGAACCGGTTGAGTTTGATGAACCGCTTATGTTTCCGCTAGCGGTTACATGTAGTATATTTTTTATAGAATTACTATTTAAATTTATATCTTGAGTTGCTGTATGGTTTCCTAAGTTATCACCAC
>CEUO01036935.1_pt1 | contig 34866 bp, 62 predicted proteins | sample 531391 | NCBI WGS metagenome assembly CEUO01 (sample SAMEA2622799, study PRJEB7988) | marine metagenome | isolation source: saline water (ENVO:00002010), including
GTATTGTTTTGTCCGTCTTGGGTAATGTCGAGGTCAAGCGTAGCACCACTTTGCGTTACATATATGTCATTCGCTTTTACCGGTATTGCAAATAACAAAAATAACATGATAAACTTTATTAAGTGTTTACCTGTGTATGCCATCATTTTTCTCCTCTTTAAATTTCCATAAGTTGTACTCAACGCCCTCATGTATCATCAAATATACAGCGTGTTCTATTGTAGTTCTTATGGCGTAGTTGACTGGTTCGTTTGTAGCGACACCAGTTTCTAGTTCAAGTGCTTTTGTACTCATGTCAAGGAACCTGAATACATCACCACCCTTACTAAAACTTGCTATGGTCTTTGTGGCAGAAACAGATAGTAATATTTCTCCTGTTTGTACTGACACTAACCTTAATGAAACTGTTACTTGGTCTGTACGATATTGTTCTTTGACGCCAATGCCAAAATATCTGGCACCCTCACCACCACTTGTTACATTACTATCATATCCTACAATACCACCCTCTACTATAAGTCCTGCAAATACTAGAGGTTTTAATACATTCTTTGTATCACTTTCTCCATCATATAGTTCCCTTGTACTTCTAATTAATTGTCTTTCTTTTACAAGTGAATCCAGACCCTCTCTTTCAACAACTCTAAACCAAGGACCTGCTTCTGAAACTTCTTTTAGTGCCTGAATAACCCATACTTCAGCACCTTGTGTTACTGCTGTTGATAATTGAGAAAACTTAGGGTTAGGTTTTCTTTGTCCTGTTTTATCAGGAAAATTATAAACTGCAATCGTAATCTGTGGTTGATCTAATTCAGGTATTGCCTTTAACTTTTGTAAAGTTGTTGTTGCTTCTACATATGGTTCTTCACCATAATAGATACTACCTGACTTTGTACTGGCACAACCAGACAAAAGACAAACCACACCCAACACTTTTAATAATTCTATAAATGTCATTTAACTCCTAAAACTGGAAATCGCCTACAGGCACGGACATAGTTGTTGTTGTACCATCTGGTTGTGTAATAGTCAAAGTAATTATTTCTGTAGTAGTGTCTTTGACCCAATAGATGGTTGAACCTTCAACTTCAGCAGTACCGCTTGTAGGACATTCTCCTGTACATTCTGTACCAAACATGTTATCAACTAACTGTTTAGACAAATTAGCATAAATTCTACTTTCAACATTCTTAACAAATTTATTGATTGTAGTATTTTCTTCTTCACGTTTAGCGGCAGAAGCGGCTGACTTGGCGTCATCTTTCACTTTATTTTCTCTGCTGTATCTTAATTGTTCTAATGATAATACATGGGTGCTGTACCCGTTACCTGAAAAGGAAGGGTTTGAAAATTCATGTGTGAGTTCGCTAGTAATGCCAGGTGTCGCCAAAGACATAACAAATAGACCTAGCACTAATGTTCTTAGTGCTTTCATGCTACTATTTATAATAACCAGTCTATTTGCCAACTAAAAAAAGAATACATGAACATAACCCATAGTACAACAACTATGATTACTGCAAGGGCGATACCACCTGTTTTAATCGCTTTCAGGTATTCTATCTGGTTTTCTACGTCTGTTATCTTTTTGCTCATTTTCTCTCATTTCTAATACTGTTTTTAATTTTGACCTTAGTCTAATAAGGTCATTGTCTAACATTCTAATTCTATCAATTAGCATGATGACCGTCAATTGTGCTTTATCTAATTTCTCTATGATCTGACCTGTAACATAATTGTATATGAAATAGATAAACCAACCCATTGCTACCGCAGCTACTGTAGCAAAACCGTATCTGTTTAACATGTCTATAATAGGACTTGTAACTTCAATCTCAACCATTAATCTTTCCTTGCGTCTGTCTTGCCATCTGCTCTGGCAATTCTATCACTATCAGGTGTTAAGTGTAATGCATTTGATATCTCAATATCAAGTTTTATCATATCGTTATTCATTGTTTTAATTCTATTGTCTAATGCTGTGATTAACATTGTAATCGTGCCTACTTGTTCTACTACACCCTTTAAGATGTATTTTAAAATGATGTATATGAACACACCCATTGTTACAGCAGCTGCAACAGGCAAACCAAATTGTGTAAGTATGTCTAAGAATAAGTCCATTATAATATTAATTTATCTATGTCTGTACCAAAATCTCCTTTTACCCAAGTGTTAAATGCTAGTGAGTATCTTTTGTTACTACTTTTATTTATTTGTGTAGAATGATGTACCTGAGAAGGAAATAATAGTAACATTCCCTCTTTGATGTTTATGACATATTCTGCTGTGTTTCTTTCATTTGTAAAGATTGTGTCAAAGTTAAATGTCTGACTTAAAAAATTATTGTGATTAGTAGGTCTATGAAATATAATATCGCCACTACCCTCTGGCGCATGTAGATAGTAAACGCCACTTATTAATGCATTAGCATGAAAGTGTTGTTGTGCTTTGTCTTTTTCTTCGTGTTCGTTTACCCAACTATTCGTTATAGGAAAACTATATCGTGGCATGATTGACAATACCTTTTCTGTATAGTATTGTATGTGATCTTCTATTGCTTTTCTTGTCTCTGGTAGTACAGATAAGACATCTTTAAGTTTTGTGAAGTTGCCATTTTTAGATGGCATACGCTGATATTCTAAACTCTTTATAGTCTCTAAATCATTCTGATTGACAGGTATGTCATTTTGATATACTACAGTAGGAAATAGTTGATGTTCTATAAACTGATTAATCATACTCTATATATGCAAATGGGCGGAACTAAGTCCGCCCATTGCCGTAAGTGTACTATTAGGAGAGATTAGTCGTTGACTAATTTGCTAAAGTAGTTCATAGTATCATCTTCTTCACTAGGGGAAGTGGTAGAGATTGATACATCATTCTTTAGGTCTTCACTTACTTCCTCAACTGCTTCTGCAACAGGTGGGATATCTACTTGCTCAGCAGTCTCAGATTTTCCACTACCATAAACAGTTTTTTCAAACTTCGCTTTTAACTCATCATAAGATTTAAAGTTAGTAGTAGCAGAAAATTCTTTTAAAGGTTTTTGCATTTTCCAAATCGCTTCAATGTCTTCATCTGTCTCTTTTATTTTAGAGATAGTTTCAAACTCAGATTTGTCATAGTTCCAATAACCATCAACCTTTCTAATTTTTAGTTTAAAGTTAGCACCTTCCCAAAAGTCAAATGGGTTGATTGCCTTCTCGTCTTCAAATTCAGGTTTCATTGCTTCTGTAATCTTGTCAAAGATTTTTTTACCAAACTTGTATAAGAACACTTTACCCTCATTCTCAGGATGTTTAGGGTCTGATACAACTAATATATTAGTGAAGTATGATAATTTTCTTTTTCTCTTACGAGCAATCTCTTTATCAGCTTCACTACCAGAGTTCCAGAGTTTAGTGTTTTCTTCACTAACTGGATCTTTCTGACCTAGTGTTGTTAAAGAGTTTTCAATATACCAACCACCTGGTCCTTGAAAAGCATGTGACCATACTCTTGCCCAAGGTAAGTCTTCACCTTCAACGGCAGGTAAAAATCTAATAACGGCAAAACCATTACCAGTTTTATCTAGTTCTGGTTTCCAGAACCTGTCGTCTCCTGATGATTGTTGATTAGTGGTAGGTGTTGCAACTTTTTCCAACTCTTTGGTTAGTTTGTCGAAGTTGCCTCGACTTCTTTTTAAATTTGCGAATGACATATATTTACCTTTCGTATTCGTTGTATTCGTATTGTCTGTATTATCGACATTATTATTTATACAAGTTATCTTATGATACGAGGGATTTATTGGTTTACCCTCAAGCTTCCGGGAAGAGTCCAATCTGATTTTGAGATTAGTCCCTACTTACAACCACCCTAAGTGTCTTCAGGCATTCGCCCATAACCCTCTTAAAGTGTGCCTTACAACCTCTTAATTGTTGTTCAGCCAGTATCAGTAATATAGTTGCAACTATACTACCTTTATAAGATACTCATATTATAACATAAAACCTGCTAAAAGTCAAGCTCTAAGTTAAACTTTTTTTCAAATTCTTCCATATTAATATATGAAATATTTGGCACGCTTTCCCACTCTGGAATCGCTGTTGAAATTTTGTTAGTTTCCATAGGGTTTACCTTGATAAACTCTACATCTGGATGTCTCATCATACACTTCGCTTTCTGAATAACCCAATTATTAGGTGTCAAAGCGCTCTCGTCTTCACTCACATAACCCACAGTACCCTTATATAGATTGTTTACATAATCTGTTGTACTATACATGTCCATACCTAGTAGATAACATGTCTTAGGTTTCTCTACTTTACAGGCGATATAGATGGCACTCGCACCTGAACACCAACCTGGATCCTCAGGACCTATGACATCACCTTCCCAACCACCACCATAGACATCATTCATAATATCTTTTAGTTGTGTAATCTTATCTTGTCCGTATAACCATGTGATATATACATTTTCAAAACCATCACCTTTCCATCTATCTGTTATTCTGTTTTGATGTACGGCACTTTGACCATGTATCACAAAACTTAGATAGTGTCCTTCATTATTAAACTTCCACTCTCTTATGTTTGGGTCTTTGAGATTACTGCATTGTGCCTCTTTCATCATATCGTAATGTTCAGCAGGCATCCAGTCCCAACTTCTAAAGTAAGTAGGATTTTTATGTGCATAACCTGATCTGTATATCTCATGTTGTAACATAGGGTCAACTGCAATGAGACCATCTAGTTCATGTTCTCTATACATAGCATTACAACCCCATACTTTACCAGAATACTTTAACATTTCTACTGGTATATGTTTTCTGCTTTCGCCATTACCTAATACAAATAAATTAGACATTGATTAAATCCGTATCTTCATAATTACCAAACTTGCCTCTCGTAAAAAAATTTGCACCTAATATAACTCTAGGTTCTTCGTGTTCATTTGGTGTTGTGTTATGATGTAACCAACCTGGAAAGATTACTAGATCACCTGTCTTTACATCTATCTTCCATGATTTAGAATTAAATACATTCCACTCTTTCACATCAAACTTAAAATCAAAATTAGGAAACATACCATTTGTAGGTGAGTTAATTATTAGTTGACCACTTTCTGCTTGTACATAATACACAGCACTCAACAATGTATTAGGGTGTGAATGATTATGATGTTTACTACCCTTTTCATTGATTGTTGACCAACTAGATGTTAAATAAAATTCATTGTTTATTTTTAGATCACTTGCTACAAAGTCTTTTGTCATATCTACCATAAATGATTTTGCTCTCTCTAATCCTGGTAATTCTAATATTGTATGATTTTCTGATACTAGTACGCCTTGTGTATCGCCTCTAGGTTCGTTATATTGTGTATTCATTATAACATCTTTTTCTGCCTTTGTCAAGCGAAAATCTGTACTTACTATGCCAATGGGTGTTGACAGGAAGTTTACTAATTGATAATCTGTTACTTCAACTATAATATCTGACATTGTATGCCTCTAATAATGTTGGTAGTTCTTTGCCATGATAGACATATTCTATCTCTGGATTTCTAGCAAACACTTCTAAAAATTCTGAAGTTACACCCTTGCGTTGATTAGGTCTGTCTGAATAATTAGGTGTTCCTTTATATATGTTGTTTATAGGTCCGTCTGCCTTGTCAAAATCAAAACCATATAGGTGTATCTGACCGCCATATGACTTTGCTTTTCTTGTTGCAAAATTTAAAACAGCAGAACCACAATCTGTAAAATCATTTGTACCAATTACATCTTGCCACAACTTCATCATAGAATAACCCTCTCTATAATAACTTTGGTCATACCATTTTGTCTGTATGATAACAGTTGTATCTCGCCAGACTTCACTATCTAATATCTCTCTTTGTATAGGTTTATCTTTACTAAAAAGATAATCTACTTTGTGATCTCTATATATGGCATTGCAACCATACTTTGTACCCTCTAACTTACTTATATCTAAATCTTTTCTACTCTCGCCATTACCAAATACATGATGTATCATAACATTTTTCTTAGTTCAAGTTTCATTCTTTCTTTGTTAAATTTAATAAAAGGTTTATACTTTATTATTTTTCTTTTTACTGTAGGCCAAACATAAGTCTCATCAATCTTTTTGTCTAAGACTTTTGTATAGTTAACAAGTGTCTCTAATATACACATTGTCTCTAATGTAATCTTTTTTGCCATATACATCTTTAGTAAAGGTGGGTGTTGACCTCTATAACATTTAAATATCTTGTCAAAGTTATTATCTGTTTTCTTTAGTAACTTCTCAATATCTAATTTAAAATAGTAGGTCAAACCATCTATCTTTTTACGCCAGTTGTAGTAACTATCTTCGTTAAAGTCTTTGATGTAATCTGTTTTATTACTTACGAAGTTAGAAACAAAATAATCAGTAAGCTCATCGCCATACTTTCTGGCTGCCTTGACAAAAAAATATCTGTCATTGCGTTGTACAAATGTCTCATATTTTGCTTTAGTTTCTCCATATTTAAAAAAATCAAACTCATCTTTTGTAAAATGCAATTTGATTGCTAAGTATTTTTTATATGCCTCGTAACCTTCTCGCATTAATGACTTATAGTTGCTAATAAAGTTTGTGGGTCTGATGTAGAATAAGGATCTTCGTCAGCACTAAAGTGATTGTATCCTGGTTCTTGGTTGAACCTTGTAACAAGACCGTTTTCAATAACAGCAGAATATCGCCAACTTCTCATACCAAAACCTTGTTTAGGTTTATCAACTAACATACCCATGTTTCTTGTAAATGTACCACAACCATCTGGTATCATTTTTACTTTCTTAATACCTAGGTCTCTTGCCCAAGCATTCATTACAAAGGCGTCATTTACTGATATACAATAAACTTCATCTATGCCAACTGCTTTAAATTTATCATACATTTCTTCGTAAGCAGGTAACTGTTCACTAGAACATGTAGGTGTAAAAGCACCTGGTAGACTAAACAATACAACCTTCTTGTCTTTGAATAGATCGTCTGTAGTAACATCTTCCCATGAACCACCTATAAATGTACAACCACCTTTCTCATCATCATCACCATATCTAAATTTAAATGTGTGATCTACTATTTTCCATCCTTCTTTCATATTATACTCCTATATTGGCAATGTAGCAGTCTTTGGTAAGAAGTTCAAAGCTTCTGCGTTTGCCTTTATTTTTTCTTTTAAGTTTCTGTTTATTAAATGTGTCACCTGATCTGGTTCTATTTGTTTTTCATTACAATAATCTAACACAGCGTCCATATGACTTATTCTCTTTTGACTTGCTCTTTTCTCTATGACTAATGCAAACTGTTTAGGTGTCATTTCTTCACCTCATTCTCATATGAGATATCGTTACCATGATCTATCTTTTTCTCATACTGTCTTTTGTTTAGAAAATCTTCCGTAAGTTTATCTTTGTATTCGTCTGATTGTTTACGCCTCATTTCATAGAATAAGATATGACATATTAGAGCATAGTTTGCCATATCTATTAAAGTGTCGCCAATACTTTCATCAGCAACTTTTAATTCTTTTTGTTTTACAAATGACATAAGGCGACTAAACTTATCACCTATTCTTATTGCAACGCCTTGCCAAGCAGGTATGCCTGCAAGTTCACTTGTTCTAAAATTTTTAAAGATGTCTTCTTTGGTGGCATAATCATGCCTTTTATTATCATGTACTATTCTCATCTTGTTTAATAGTTCATAAAACATATCACTTTGACTAGTCATAATCTCCTTTTGTTAATTCAATGCCTGTTTCTGTTACGAGGTACAGGCAAACCCTAAGCAACCTAGGCTGCTAATGCATACGAATTATCGTTTGCGTTTATTAAGTGTAACGCTCTTCAGCGAATTATCTCCAACACACTTTCTCATCAATGGTCGAACCTATATCACCCCCGTATGTAAAACTTGTAATGGTGGAGGTGCAGGGTACTGCCCCCTGGTCCCTATTGTGTACTCGTATTGTCTTCATTGATAACTTCATTAACAATGTCAATCATCATGTCTGGGTCCCACTTAAAATTGACACCGTAACCTACTAAACATGTTTGACCTAAACTATCTATTGTAAAATAAAACACACCTGTGCCATCTTCTTGGTTATGCCAGAATGACATATAACCTATAAGTTCACCGTCAGTTATGCCATCTGCTCTTACTTCAGCAGATAATAAATTTTTCATTTCAAATGTCGCCATAGTATGTGGTATGATTGCAACTGTATAACCACAAAACATAGGTAGTGGTACAGTTGTTAACATACCTGGTGGGTATATCTTCTCAACATTTTCTGCTTTCACTTTACTAGCAACGAATGAAACTATGATAAGTGCCATCCAGAATACTATTATAATCTCAGCGAATTTACTTCTAATTTTTTTTAGCATTTTGTTCTATCCATTTGTAAAAGTCTTCTATTGCCGTTTTGAGTTTTGGCAGATAATCTGATTTGTTCTTCTTAAATACTTGGGTTGTGCCTTCTTCAGTAACTACCAATATAACAATCTGATTGATAGGTTTACCAAAGTGTTCTTCATACATTTCTGCATAGGCAGCACCTTGTATAAAGTAGTTTTCTATCCAGTCTTCCTCTTTCTCACCTTTAGAGGTTTTGAAATCTATAACTGATAACTCACCGTCAAACTCAGCAATACAATCAACACGACCTGCTACTGTGTAGTCTGTAGAAAACATCTGTGCCTCTTGTAGACTAATATTATTTATGTGTTCGTTGAGTAGAGGTTTCATTACCTGAAACATCATTCTAGGTAGAAACTGTTTCTTGTACTTCTCGTTCTCGTTGATATCTAAGTTGTTTAAATAATCTTCAACCATATTGTGTACTGCTGTGCCTCTATTGGCAGATTGTACCATAACATGATTAGCAACTTCTTCGCCAACTCTTTGGCGCCATTTAAGTAAACCTTCTTTTTGTCTGATTGATAAAACTGAGGTTATTGAGGGATATTTTTCTCCCGTTTCTGTATGTTCGTAAAATCTTTTACCGTCAACATTCTTTGCTTTTAAAGGTGGCAAATCACCTGTGGGTTGTGTGTGTTTAAACATAATAATCCTTTTTAACTAAACAAGACTATTATATCACAATCCCACAGGAAAGTCAAGCTCTTATAACCAACTATTTGCTTTTTCTGTAACTTCTTCTACTCGTCTAGTCCAACCTCTGCCAAATGTGGCAAATGTGGAAAGTTCTTCGTAGTATTTCTGTCTTGCTTCTTGGTATCTCTCTACTGCCAACTCAACACTAAACTTGTCAATATACTTGTCTACTGCTGCCAATGTCATAGGACCAATGCCGCCATCTATTGGCAAGGCACCTACTAGTGATTGTAAATACTTCGCTGCTCTGCCTGGACCTGCATTGACACCAAAGTCAAATACACACAATGCTAGTGCTTCTGGTAATTCATCACATTTTAGTTTGTCCCAATAATTTTTTTGATAGATAGGTTCAACATCTTCAGGTGTTAACTCTTTCATGTCTTTAGTTCCACCCCATTCTTCGTAAACTCTCTTTGTAACACCTAGGTTTGTTTCACCACCCGGATCTTTTGGGTGATTTACATAACCGCCTTCGTGGTGTAGTATAACTTCTAACGCTTCTTTAAACTTGCTCATAGTGCAATCCTAACTTTATTTTGTTTATTAAATATGATTTAATCAATCCGCTTCTTACTATGTCTTTTAAATCAAATTCAATACATTCAACTTCACTCATTTGTTGAAGTATATTTACAAAGTCAAGTATGCCGTTTCTATCTTGTGTTTTCGTTAAGTCTGTTTGTTGCATATCACCAGCGAAGACAATTTTAGTATCTTGCCCTACTCTGGTCATTATTGTGTCTAACTCGTGGAAATTTAAGTTTTGGCATTCGTCTACTATTACAACGCCATTATCTATTGTAACACCTCGTAAGAAACTTGTTGTAAGAAAATCAATTGTGCCTTGATTTCTTAGATCATTATATAACCTATCAAACTCAGCGTCATTGTTTCTCTTAAACATAAATCGTACCATGTTTTGATATGGTACTTGATACAGATATGATTTATCCTCCTCATCACCTGGCAAGAAACCTATGTCTCTTGTTGGTATGATAGAACGAACAATATATACTCTTTCTCTTGGTGACTTAGGGTCTAATACATCTTTTAGGGCATTGTATAATGCAACAAAAGTTTTACCTGTTCCTGCGACACCGTAAAGAAATAAATTTTTATCTTTGTAGTTATCAAAAACTACTTTCTGATTATCTGTTATTGGTTTAATATCATTCATATCCTTTAATGATATTTCCAATTGTTTCTTTTTACTTCCCATAATATTCCTTCATTTACGGATTATGTGTAAACTCAGCTTACAATCTTCAGGCTAAACATATGATATCCCTACTAATTAGTGCTGTTTACTTCATATTACTATTTAGACTTCGCCCTTTTTCTATGTTTCTGTAAAACTGCTTTAGTCTTGGATTCTTTCACGCCTGCACGCCTATACCTACTGCCTAGTGGACTTTCTGGATGCTTATCAGCAATACGACCTAACATATCTTTCCAACCACTATCTGTCTTACTATCAATCTGACCAACACTACCTACAATATTAATTGCTTGTGGTACTAGTGTTATATGTTTCTTCTTAATGAACTCTTCCATTTCTGATATAGACATAAAATCGTCCCACTCTTTACCAGTTTTATTATCTCTAAATGTATAACTAGGCATTACATGTACCCATAAAAATTTGCTTCCTCTCTTTTACGCCAATCTTTTCTCATTTCTATATATACAGGATCCTTGGCGACTTTATCTCTTGCCTTTTTAAATATCTTAGCAGACTTTGCTTTCTCGTTTGTTGCCCAATCTTTTGCTTGTGGCAATCTCTCAAACTTTTCATTGTGCGTCTGAACATAGATACGACCATCTTTGTGATTAGCATATCGTCTTGCTCTAGTGAAACCCATTTCTAAAAACTTTCTTGCCATATCCATACCAACAAAGTCTCTTTTCTCTTTGTACATGTGATACATATGTAATATTTTAGTGGCAGATATCATTGCTTCAGCAGGTGTCTTAAATCGCCAATGTTTACATATATCGTTTGTATAAGGTCTGACTAATAATACACCTTGTTCGCCACGACCTATTCTGTATCTACTATCATTAGGTTTAAATTTTAATCTTTTATAATTTAAATCATAATCAAACTCTATCATAAACAACCACCACCTATCGCACCACTACATTCTAAACCTGATAGAAACCATCTTCTAGGTATATCCCATTCATATGCTAGATAGATAACAACAAAACTTAAAATCAATGCTGTCATAAAACTCATTATATCTTTTAACATGCAATCACTCTAGCGGCATACCAATCTGGTACTTCTCGTTTTGTCCACTTAGCAAAATAACTTTTTGCTTCTACATAATAGTTCTTGTAACTTGCAATACTATCACCAGGTACAATACATTGTGGGTAATGAGACATGGCAGGAGGTGGTTCACGCCAACCTTCTTGTTTAATATTATTAGGAGCATTTGCTAGTATCTGATTTAGTTTAAAGTTAGTGCTATGCACCTTGCCATATCTATGTGTATATTCGCCACCTAGTTTCTTAAACAGATCATACAACCATAAGTATTGTTCTTTTGTTTCTCTTGCCCACACGGCACTAGGGTGGTGGTAGTGTACTGCTTGATATATTATGTCTTGTCTTTTATCTTCCATAATATATCGCCAAGTTTTTCTACCTGTCTTACTTCTTGCTTCTGTCTTCACGCCATCAAGCATTCTATGTGCTGTTGATAATAATTGACCGTATTCAACAATCATCTTTACAACATGTTTATCTACATGCATTTGAGCACAAGTTTGTGGATCTTTGTGTAAATAAAATATATTCATTAGTAGTCCTTCACTTTCGCCATTAACATTATTAATTTTAGTTTCATCATATTATACATCATTGGCAACTTTTTGTCAACCTTTTTTAAATACTTTTTTAGGTTCTCAACTCGTTTCCAGTATAATTCTTCTTTAGGTGTTAAGGTCATATACGCCTCTTATATTGTTCTTAATCACACTCTTAATAATATCTGTATAGTTTTTCTTACTAGCATACTTTGTTAAATGATCTGCTAATATGATACTATCTGTCTCACCGTTTGCTCTTGCTTCTCTAAATGCTTCGTAAGCAAAAACTTCGTTCAGGATCCTTACATAATCTTTTACACTATCACATCTATTCTCATAGACTTTGACACCCCAACCAATCCACTTAGTCTGGTCCCATGTGATAGGTAGTAACCACTCATCATCTTTGTTATAGGTTCTGATACCAAATAGATTATTACCCTCATTGGCAAATCTACTTTTACCCCAACCTGTCTCAATCGCTGCTTGTGCAATAATTAATTCTTTTGGTATTTGTTTTTCTTTGGGAGTTGTTTCGTATATTTTATCTATACATTGACTTAATGAATATACAAATTGATCTTTGCTTTCTGTAAGAACAACTGGTAGAATATAAGGACTAAACTCCTCTATTTCTAAAGGTTCTACATAAGTTGCTTTTGTAAATTCACTTTCTAAAAATTCTGGACAACCGTCATCTGTGCATGGTTGCTCTTTCGCAATGGCATGCCATATAATAGCACCTGCCATTAATATTAATATAGTTGAGAATATTCTCATAAGACCTCCTTAGTCAATAGTAGTTGTATCATTATCAATTGTTAGTGTCAACTTTAAACCATTGGCGCCAAATACTCTACGCCATTTATAAAAATCTATATTATGATTACAACTGTTATCTTCTAACATATGATATTGCCACAAGTGTACCATTTCATGTCCTAAGACGGTAAGAAATGTTTTAAAGTCTTTCATAATATAATGCAATTCAAGGTGACATTCTCTAGGTTTCTTTTTTCGCTTTTCTTGTTGGTCATTAAATATCACTTGACCAACTGCACCTCTTAACCTTCTGATAGCAATACTATCAAAGGCAGGTAGTTTTCTTTTAAAGATAATATTATTTAGTATATCAAACCACAACTCAGCGTCTGTGAGTGTAGGGTAATACGGTCTTGCACCGTTAAAATTTTCTGATAATCTTTCTATCTTTTTTCTTGGCACTATCTTAAATACTCCATCTTATAAAGTAACTTAGATCCGTATTCTTCTTTGGCAAGGTCAAGGACCTCGTCAACATTATGCTCATCAATACCACATAATGCAATATTGTCAACATTAGATAGTTGTTTCTTAGCAGTATCAATGTCAATACTACCAACACAATACTCGTTGATAATTTTATCTGATTGTGTTTCAGCGTTATCCCACGCCATGTTTTTAACTTTACTCATAATATAACCTTTCGTTTTTTGTTAATATGCATATAATTTAACATATTTGACCAGAAAAGTCAACAGCAAAATGAATAAAAAAACCTTTATTTTTCAACACTTTCTAAATAAAAGGTGTGTCAGGATGTCGCACTAATTGTTAATTCTCATAAAATTATCGTCCCAATTGAACGCTTCTTTTACTAGATTTGCTGTTAGTCCTTTATAGTGTTTATTCAGTTCTTTGTTTTTGATATTGATAAGCAACTCTGCTTCTTCTTGGCATAAACCCTCTAACATTTGTATAAACATATTCTCACGCTTCATTTGTGTTAGTTGTGGATTACCACCTTTTAAAAAGTGAAAGCATTTTCTTACTTCTCTTTTCAACCAGTTATGCTCTGTGCCTATTGGTGCTTCGTTAGGTCTATATGGTACTTTACCTTCTGGTAATAACCATTCTAGTTTAGGATCAAACGCAGCTTTCATTAACTGCCTTAGTTCGTTTGTGTCATACTTTTTCAACACTTCAATCTTCTTAGGTTTATCTTTTGCATTATTAACCTTTGTTAAGATTTCGTGGAATGATAAAGCATATGTGTCATCATTAATTGCCATTTAAAACTCCTCTATTTTTCCAATTAACTCTTTCAAGTCATTATTAATTAAGTAAGGCAATATCTTTGTTTTAGATTGTGCCTTTGTATTTTCATATGTACTATATATACTTTCTTCCATGTCGTCTGGAATATAATCAAAGTCTATAAGTCTCTGGTTACGCTGATAATTTCTATAGTGATATTCATTACAGAAATCTTGTGGATCATTACCTTTCATTAGACTATCAATCCAGTATTGTAGTTTTTTCTTTAAGATAGGTTTCTGTTTTATCTTATTGATGAATGTATCGTCTGGTGATAAAAAGTTTGGTATGCCGTCTGATACATCACCTCGTAATATATGTTCAAAGATATATTCTTGTGGTGCTTCTGTCTCTATAAATTTTTTCTGAATAGGTGAATATTGTTTTACATTAGGATATTTTTGTAACTGTTGAAAGTCTTTGTCACCTGATATAATTAAAATTTTTTCTTTTTGTTGTTTCTTACATATCACAGCAATAATATCATCTGCTTCTACATTATCTAATTGTACAACTTTGTAAGGAAAGTTATCTCTTATTTCTTCTTTGATAATATGTAATAGACCAAATACACTTTCCCAATCAGTAGCGCTCTCGTCTCTACCTTCTCTACGCTTTGCTTTGTAATGTGGAAAGATATCTCTACGCCAAGGACTAGGACCGTCTACAGCGATCACAATTTCACCTGGATAGTCTTGTTTAAATCTATGTACTAATCCTCTTATTGAGTTTAGTATCATGTGTCTAACAATAGGTATTGACAAGGTCATCTTGTCTTTACTCATTGCTAATTGTACAGCAATATTACTTATCGCTATCTGGCTGTAATCTATTAGGATCATTCTCTAAATCAACTCCTTCAAACTCTACTTCATTTTCATCTTCTCTATCTACAATCTTTTTACCATTGTAATCAATCACAGAAAAAGTACGACCTGTTTTCTTATCTTTTTGTTTGTACATAAGATTATCTGTTATGTCATGGAAAGGGTGTTGTAAGTTTAGTTCTCTATACAACATACCTTTAAATGCTTCCATAAAGATACCTAAATCTAAAAAGGTTCTATTGCCTACTTTAGGGTCAGGTTTACCTATGTTCAAACCTTCGTGTTGCAATTGTTGTATAAGACCTATTACAATCTCGTCAGCAACTGCATTGGCATATTTCTGTGTCTGTTCCCTTGCAATTCTTTCCTCTACTCTTTCCTTTTGTTTTCGTGTAAGATGAGGTAAAATTTTTCCTTCAGGAAACGATAGAATTTTCGCTGTCATATGATATCACTCTCTTTGGTTTTGTCCGTCCTGGGTTGGTACACCAATCTTTATTCCGTTGGATTACCTTCAAAATTGATTTTCCCTTCGTTTATCAAGTGTTCTCGTAAATCCGTATACCCACCAATCAAGTTATCATTGTACATAATTTGAGGCATAGACCTTACTTGTTTACCAATCATTTCAAACATTTTATCAGGCGTGAATGTTGGTGACAGTTTGTGCTCTTCGTAAGGTAACTTCAAATTACTTAATAACGTTTTTGCTTTGGTACAGTAAACGCAATTGTCCTTTGAAAATACTTTATACATAATTACTCCGTTGCTATATTTGTCAAGCTTTCAACCGCTTCGTTAGCATTGCTTGCCACATCACTATTTATAACAATTTGTTTTGCTGCCTCTTCTTTAATTAGTTCAGCAAGTTTATTAAGTTCACCTAAAGGTAATTGAAGACCCATGTACACTCTATACTCATTATCGCCAGTAATAGATACTGCAATCTTCCATTGTTCATACCCTTGTACTTTAGTTTGCTTAATCATATTCACAATAGTGGACTCTGCTTTTGAGTTAACTACTTTGTTACCCTCAGCACCTATTTCTTGTATGAATACATTGGCGTTCTTGTTCATTTCGCCATGCATTACATCTGCTAAGTCCGCCTTAGCAATCATAGTTGCTTTGTCCATTGCAAGTTGTAAATCTGGACTTGTCGCCACACCTACACCATAAAGATAAAATTGATCTTTCTTATTTAAGAAACCTTTTTTACCTTCTTTTTCAACGAACCACTTAGGTACTTCTTCTAGCATGCCTGACTTCGTTTGACCTTCATGGTCTATCTTTACAGTTTTAGAACATGCTGATACTAATACTGCTAATAAGATTAACATTATATATTTTTTAATCATTATTTTATCACCTCTCTTATAAACTCTATTGAGTTGTACCAAATATCATAACCAACATTTGGATTATGGTAGACAATAAAACCACCTATTATCATACCAAAAATTAATTTAATCATTGTTTCTCCCATGTGCCTGCGTTTGTTAAACATACCGTATCAGGTATAAGACCGCCTTCAACTTTTCTACAGTAGGGTGGCACATTCTCCTGACCGTAGTAAAATTGAGCGAATAGTTGCCAGTAAGTAGGACCTACAACACCGTCTCTACATATTACCTTTCTACTGACTTCGTTCTCCATGTTTTCATCATAGATAACTTCTATAACACAATTACTTTTTGTGAATTTAGGTGTCTCGTCATTTGCTATCGCACCTGACCAGATTAGTATTGCAATTATCAATACAATAAAAAATATTAAATTATAATTTGGTTCTTTAAACTGCATATTAATAACTCACATATATTACAAAAATTATTGCACTTATAAAACCTACAATCAATACATGATTGCCTAGGTTTAACAAACTTTTACCCACCGTATGTGGGTTTTTAGGATCTATAAACTTATTCATGTTCACCACCTGGGTCACCGTCAGGTAACTTTACTTTGTAAGGGTTACCTTTCTTGTCTCTATAGATTACATATTCACGCTGTCTATCTGCTGAATGATAACCTGAAGAAAATCTATACTTTTCTGCCTGTCTAAATGTTGATACTGTTATCACAATAGCAATAATTAAACATAGGTGTGATATAGCGCTCACGCCAAACGCAAAAATACTTTCATAAATGTATAAAGCAAATACACCTGACCATACAAATGCCAATACTTGCATAATCATATGTCTTACTTGTAAATCTGGTATATGTCTTAGTGGGTTTCTCTTATGGTTCATAACACCTTCCCAACTGTCATAAATAAATTGTCTCATTACATTACCCTTTCAATTATTCGCCATCTACCGTCAGGCATTTGACATGCCTTACCAAATTCTGTACTTCTATCTAAACTACCAATGCCAATCATAGGCCAGCCGTCTTGTATGTTTACTGTAGATTGATAGTCAACACATTTTGCACCGCTACTATGTATATAACTATGTACAATCTTAATATCACCTGAGTTACCTGTTGCACTATTATGCCATAACAAATAATTAGTTTTACCCATAGGCATATTATTTAAATGATCTACAAATAAAGCAGAGTGTGTTGTTCTATCTTGCATACCCATACTGGTACAGTTTGCTAAAAAAATTAATAATAATAAACTACAGTAACGCATCCAGTTCCTGCTTTGTTAAAGGGTCACCATGTGCTGCTGTTTCGCCTACAGGATCGTGGTAATCACTTAGCAAGTCTGTGTTCTTAGGTTTAATTTTTACCCATTCTCTTTTACCTTCATAACATTCTGCCAAGTTCTCCCACTTGACTTCATAGGGTAAATTTAACTGACCCATTTCTCTAAGAAACTTTGCTTTGTCAGCATTTGTGTCGTAAGAGTTAAACTCAGCAATGATACCTTCCATTGATAAGTCATTCTCTTTAATTTTTTGTTGTATTGTTTTCATATTATATTTCCTCGTTGTTCCACATCATTAACATACCCACCACAACTAATAGTGGTAGACTAATAAGTATTAAATTTAAAAATATATCCATTACTTACCTATGTCTTTGACATTTTGTTTTGTTATTACTTGATACGCTCCCTTGTTATAGGCAGGCGCAATTGTAAACTTCTTACTTTCTTCTAGTTTCCAATTCTCTACAGGTTTTGTACCACCAGACATCTTCTTATTGACCCAATACTCAGCGTCTAATCTTTTAGTAGGGTGGTTTGATATTTCGTTATATGATACTGTTGCATATTTTGGTTGTTTGTGTTTCATAATTATTCTACCGTTATCGTTGACATTTAAACCTAGTGATTTTAAATACTTAATATGTTTTGCCAATGCAACATAGTAATCTTTTGTAGGTTTCTTGCGTCTTAATCTACGAATAGCACCACTAGTATTTTTAGTATAAATCATTGTTGCCATTTTTACTCACTCATTATATCACAATTCATTGCTTTTGTCAAGCTCCTATTTGTTCTCGCTTTGTTCTGCATATCCTGTTACCAGTAAAGGTTCATCAGGCACAACAGGTGCCACCGCTTTCTCAAAATCTTTGACTTGTTTTTCCCATTTTCTTTGAATAGTGTCAATTAAATTATAAGTTGCATTGTCTGTATTCACACCTAAAGATTGTTTAATCTTCTTTAGTTCGTCAATAAAAGTTAATTGTTCAATCATATACCTAGTCCTTCCTCAGCAAATTCTGACCATGTACCTTTCTCAACTGGATGATCGTTAGGATCTGTCCAATCGTAATCAGTTCGCCAATCATATTCTTTTGTAGTAACTTCTTCTTTTTCTAACTTCTCTACTAGATCCTCTAGTTCTTTGATACCACTATCTTCCATACCATTGTTGATATCTTTGATAGCATAGTTGATTGTTTCAATTATATCTTTCTTATTCATTATTTACAGTCCTTTGTTTTGTAGTTAGGTGTTAGTTTACATTTATAATCTGCGTCTGCTTTCAACTTCATATCTACAATCACACCTTCTAATATATTAGGTAAATGTTTTTGCATTGTTTCTAATATATCAATTGAGAATGAGTGAGCAATCTTAGCAATCTCAGCATTCATAACTGCTGAGTGATCTATGTTGCCAGCATTTGTGATAACATGACCAATAACTGCTTCAGTATAATCTTTAGATGGCATTTCTGCCTTGGCAACATTAAAGATTGACCAAGACCAGATATATACAAATACTAAAAATGTATAAAACAAACTTTTTCTCATTATGACCTTTCTGTTTGAGATTGAGTTATTACAGATATTACTAATGATACAATACCAATCATAGTACAGATACCAAAAGCAAACCAGTTATCGTTCATTGGTACACCGTTGTACCCGCCGTCAATAGCACCAACAGCAAGTATCAAAGACATGATACCAACAACTGCAAAAATTGTAGTTAATTTATTCATAATGTAACCTTTCTTGTTTATCATGTGTATACAATACACTAAATTGGCATAAAAGTCAATGACTTTCGCTACTTTTTTTTAATTTTTTTTTGTTGGTAAATAAAGGTTTTCTGCTGGTGCGACAAAATGCACAGCCAAATGTTCTACTTTTGTTCTACTTTATTTGTAGATTTACGACTAAAGTAACTCTTAATTCGTCTGATTTGAAAGGTGGTACTTCGTGTATAAGAGCGGAAGGTGTAATTACAAAGTCATCTTCCTTTGTAGGTAGTTTATAATACTTCAATAGATAACTATGTTTCTCATTCTCAAAGTTTAGTTTCTTATATAATGTAGGTCGTAAGTATTGATAATCGTCTGCCCAATGATTGGCATTGTGGAATACTGTAGGTTGATGTTTCTTAGGATTAAACTTCACATAATGTATACAAGTGAAATCACTATCACCTATATGATTATGAGGTCGCATATATTGACCTGATTTCATGGCAGTATAGTTTGTAATCTGAAATGTATATTTAAATGTAGATGTAAGTTCTAGTGTTTTACAAAATCTATCAAACAGATTATGGTAGACAGGTATCAATGATTTATAATCTATCTCTTTAAATTTATTATTACTCTTATCGTTATTACTATGATGTAACTTACTATGTAAATAATTTTTACCGTCCCACTTGTTTCTATCATTATCTATTTTATAGTTTAGTTCTATATCTGTAAGTATACCTTTCTTATCGTAAGTATGAGGTTCTATCTTGTATTGCCAGTAAGGTATATTAAACATAAACTAAATCACTTGTTGTTATATGATTATGAAAGTTCTTATCTACTTTAACATTATCATAACCAAACTTTGTAGTAAAAGATAATGTGGGTGCAATATATGTTTCAGGATTTACTTTCTTTATATTCATATATTGAGATAATACATCTTCTCTTAAAAATGTACCACAAACAATTATCTTTTGATATTGTCTAAGTTCTTCAGCAGGTACATATCTTCTTTTCTTATAGTAATCGTCCCACTCAAACTTAGGGTGTATTTGAAATCTGTTCTCAGTATGTTCAGGTAGTTGTTCGTTTGATATGTTTACTTGCCAACCTCTTTCTTTAAACATCTTACATCTATCTGACATGTAGATACACCAGGCGTTATAGTCTTGTTGTATGCCTCTTTGTAATGCCTCTATCTTACGAGGAACACTTTGTCTGAGGTTTACAATATAGACTAAAAAGTTTGTACCAATCTTTCTATCAGCGAGTGTTACCATAATGTTTTACTACATGATTTTTTACAGGTCCTAGTTCTCTATAAGGATCTATGATACAACTACCAGGATTATCCCATGTTTCAGGTATCAAACCCTTATCATGTATAAGAAAAGTATATGCTTTGCCATCTGGTGCTTTGTCGTAATATACTTTCTGATTACCTAACTTTTCAATATACCAACCCACTAACATAGAAGGACTGCCTGCTGTCTGATCTATGCCAGGTTTAAATGCCTTGCCTAGTATTACTACTGGCATTTGAAACTGTAAACAATATCTTGCCATGTTTGCCGCTTGCTCTTCTCTTGCTTTCATAATAGCGTCAAATAAATCGTAACCCATTTTATACTTTTCATTCAATACTCTTAATGCAATATTATCCCTAGGATGGCAACCACCACCGTCACCAAAACCTGCTTTCATATAACTAGGTCCCATAATTCTTTGTTTACTATCTTTCAATGCGTCTGTAACTACATCAACATTCATATGACCTACACTCATTGCTGTGTCTTGTATCATGTTGACTAATGCAAGTTTTGTAGAAATAAAAGTATTATAGAAAACTTTAAGTGCTTCTATTTCTTCCCATGTACCTATCACATATCTTGGTGCTACTTGATTTAATATTGGGTCATATAAATCTCTTAGTGTATGTGTGATTGTACTTTCATTACCGTCCTCAGTACCAATCATAATCATTTCAGGATTTTTCATATCCCACTTTACAGTACCTTGTGCAATCAAATAAGGATTGTAAATAAACATACCATTCTTTACATGTGGTACAACATCTCGTCTCATTGTGCCAGGTAATACAGTTGATATAACTGAGATCAAAGTACCCTTGTTTACTAATGCGTCAACTTGTTTTGTTGCCTCTATGACATATGAGTAATCAAACTCTTTTGGTGGTAAATGTGAGGTTGGGTCTTTGCCATCATACTTAGGGTCATGTGGTGTCTGTACTGCGATCAATACAACATCTTTATCTTTACATGCCTCTTCTAATGTGCCTGATAGACCTGGTACATTTACGTTAGGGTCATACCCAACGACTTCATGTTGTTCTGCCAGTACCTCAGCAGCGTCTCGTCCTAGTTTACCTAGTCCTATAAATCCTACTCTCATATCAACTCTCCATATTGTTGTGATTTTTTATCCATTTCTAACCAACTGTCACCTGGCAACAAACATAATAAATCTTTCTTAAAATATATATTAAACTTTTTTTTATCTTTACTTAAAAATTTAGCACCACTATCTCTCGTATCTATTGTACAACGACCATGATGAAAACCTGTATATACAATATCATTAAAAGGTAATAAATTAAATCTTATGTCTTGGTGATGAATAACTGGAATATCTTGTAAATGTTTACTGAGACCATAATGTTCTTTCATAGTACGAAATATTACTATAAATTTATTTTTAACATCTTTCATATATTCTGCTATCTTAATAGCAAAGTAATCATTTATATTATTCACATAATCTCCTTCATATGGTGGTGGTTGTGTCTGCCAAGGGTCAAATATCAACCACGCTGCCTCATCTTTTAATTTATCAATCATTAAATTTACTCATATCACAAACAGGTATAGGTTCCATTTTATGTAAGTTATTGTTTCTATGTTTCATATATATACTCATTCTTTTTTGGTCAATAGGTTTAGTAACAATAGCATTCATTTGTTGTTGTTTCATTGCCTTCTCTAGTTCTTCATAACTCATACCTAGTTGATCTTCGTCCGTTCTACCATCGTCCCAAAGACCGTCAGTTGGTTGTGCGTCTTGTATAGATTGTAATATCTTTAAATAACTTGCCATATTCCACACATCTGTTTTTAAACAATCTGCAATAGGTGATATATCTACACCACCATCGCCATACTTTGTATAGAAACCTACACCAAAGTCTTCTACTTTATTACCTGTGCCTACAACTAAACCTTTTTGACTTGTCGCTACTTGATATAACATCATCATTCTTAATCTACTTCTACTATTAGCAAAGGCATGTTTACTATCTGCACCTAGATATTTACTGGCATTTTCAAACTCGTGGAATATCTTTTCTAAGTTCACAACTCTTTTACTTACATTCTCAAACTTTTCTTCTAACCACCAGGCATGTTCTAATCCTAGTATGTCTCTATTTCTTATACTCATCACCATAGGTATTGTTCTTAGACCTGTCATAGCACATAATGTTGAAGCAACAGCACTATCTATACCACCAGACACACCAATAACAAGAGTTTTTATATTATGTTTGTGTGCATAATCTTTTATCCAGTTTACTATGTGATTAATTCTATCTTCCATTTTATCTCCTATTTGCTATAATTAAGGCATTACCCTCTGGTTCAAACTGCCAATTTTTCTTAAAAGGTCCTAGATCATATGTTGCTTTTGCAATATCAAAACCTGCGTCTACAACCTCATTACACCACCAATCAATATCTTCTTTTATAAAGTGTGATTTATCTTGTTCATAACTATCAATAAGATATTTACCATTACGACCTATAGGTACAATAATAAATAAGTTCTTACCACCTCTATAGAATACTTCCATTTGTTTTGATATATGTTCATACGGTACATGTTCTAATATATCTTTACATAATATCCAGTCATAACCACCCTTAGCACAAACTAAATCATCTTGTGGTTCTATAACACCCAACCACTTTCTTATATCTTCTGGTGATTTTTTGATTGCATATTCTGATACATCTACGCCAAATGCTTTGTAACCTAGTAATCTAAGACCATATACTGTAAAACCTTTGGCACAACCAAAGTCTAATATCTTTTCTTTTTCTGATAAGTTAATATACTTTGCTATATGATGGCACATTGGTATTGTGAGTTCTGGCATCCATCTATAATGTGAATACAAACTCTTACCTGTTTCTGCACCTCTTTCGTAATAATCTTCGTCAAAGAATTGACCTGGTTTAAACAAAGTTTTCATGTGTCAACGGCTCCCTAAAATCATTAAATCTATCAATCTTGCCCATTATAAAATCATCAAGCATATTGACATTATCTGTAAAGACACAACCAGTACATCTTTGTGTTGCGTCAAATTTCTGTACAACTTTCTTATCTATATAGTCTAGTATATCACTAGCATGGCACAACTGATATTCTTCAGCAAAGTGTTCATAGTTATCATTTAGAACAACACTATCACAAGGATAAACTGTGCCTGGTTTACCTGTCTCTTTATGTATTTCTTCACTTAGATACGGTCTAAAATAACTTTGATGGCATGTTGCTGTCTGTGGCGCACCATGTATTTTATATTGATGAAAAAATCTTTTGTCTGTAACTTGTTCTAATACATTATCTAAACTCTTATGTTGTCTGATTAAGTTTTCTTGTTCTAGTAAACAGTTAGGTAATAATCTAACATACTTACTACCACATGCGTCTGCCACTTTAGAAACTTTATCTAGTAACCCAACTCTATCTGCCATTACTTCGTCTGATAGTTCATGTTCTACTGTATAGACCATACTGTTACCTACAATAGTTTTATTCATATCAAACTTCTCTAAGGGTAGACCAATTCTGTTTTCCCAATCTGTAAATACATTGATTGATATTCTAACCCAACTAAACATCTTACATACATCTTCGTCTATACGTTTCCAGTATGCTTTACTGCCATTACTAATTAAGGCAACTTCTAAATTTTGTCCGTGCAACCATCTTACTAAATCATTGAAATGTTTGTAGGCAGTAGGTTCACCACCGCCAGTTAATATTACTGCCTTCAATCCTCTCGTTTTTAATTTTGTTACATAGTCTTGTATTGTTTCCATGGGTATTCTTGTATGTGTATCTCTATATGTTACACTACAATATGGGCATTTAAGATTACATGCACCCTCTGGACTTATGTGTGTTGAAATAACTGTATTAGGGTCACCGTTCTTATAATTAAACATTGCTTCTTGGTGTCGCCACCATTTGATACCTGTAGATGTAAACTTATGTTCTTGTTCACTTCTTTGTTCTGGTAGTTTTGTATCTTCACTCTTTACATCATAAAAGATATAGATGTTGGAATATTTCATTCCTCTTTCTACTCTATCTAAAATTTTATTACCGTATTCTAAATCTATCTTTTTTAGATGTGATACATTATTGTTATCAATAAACTCATAGTTACCTACATAGTTTTTAATCTTACCTCTGGCAGCGTGTCTGTAAATTATATACTGATCTTCTTTCTTGTATAGACCTATCTCAAATCCCTTACCTTGAAATACCCTAACAGGTTCGTAATCTTTAATCTTTAGTACCATAAGGTTCTGCCCTTTTTATATAGTGTCTATGTGCTTTTGATATTTCTAAGTTCGTAGTTTCTGGTGTCCAGTTTAACCACTTTGTCTCGTACCAATCTTCAGCAGGTTGACTATCTTTGTAATATTTAGACGATTGAATTGCTACCTCATGTTTGTACTTCATAACTTCTGGTGATAAACAGAAACCATAATTAAAGCATTTGATTGTAGAGTGTGTTTTATTTTTATCAGTCCAGCAACCTTTCTTTGTAACGCCAGGTGCCTGATTATATAATGTAGGTCCTGGTCTCTCTCTTTTGATATGCCACTTGTCATTCTTCCAAAACTCTATCTGTTTAAATGATATTTCAGGATCCTCAAGTTCTAATGCTTTCTTTAGTTCTTCTCTATCCCATACCATATCAGGTTCCATCATCAAAGTTTTCTTTGGTAAGTTATGACCTGTAACTACATGTGAATACATTTGAGTATATTGTCCGTCTGGTAAATCAAACTCTTTTTCATAGACAGTAACTTTATGAGGAAACTGTTTACAAAAATCTGTTACATTCTCGTTAAGTGGTGGTAAGTTTTCACAACCTTTGTACCAGGGTTGTTTAGACCAGAATACAAATATCTGATCTACCTCGTCTATGATTGAATTGATTGATTTGCCTAGAAAGTCTAACCCGTAGTGTATTCTATATATGGCGTATATCATACAGGATAATTATCACCGTCTATGTAAGTCTTTTGTATAAACTTATCTAAGTCTCTATCGTTAATTCTATAACAACTAATATATTTAATATTATTATCTACACAATACCAGGCACGCTGATTGCCTCTTAATACTCTATTCATGCCATCTATGATGATAGGATATTCCATGCCATTGCGTTTGATACTCTCACATAATTTTTCATACTTCTTTGTTTGTTCTGGCAATGGGTCTACTTTTAATTTGTGTGTAGTTGTCTGCCATTCTTTTTGTAATGCACTCACAGCAACTAAATCATATTCTGATATATCTTCTACCTGTTTTGCTTTTAAACTAGGACCTATACACTTATTAATTTCTGATCTAATCTCGTTTGCATTTTCTTTTCTTAAATTTTTTTGATTGTCTGAATTAAATATTGCTTTATCTTTTGCATATAGATTGCCTTTTGATTGTGTTCTATTACGAGCATATGTATCGTCCATTTCACTTTTACCTTTTGAAAAATGCATATGTTCAACTAATATGTTACCTATGTAATGTGTTCTATTTAATTGTTTTGCAATATCAAAAACATGTGTATCATTGTAACCAAAGTGATAACAACCTGGTGCAAAATAACCTACAGTTTTATACCACTCTCTACTAATAATAGGAAAGGCACAATGTCTATCTGCATTTATGCCATCATTAAACCATGCAACCCAATATGGGTCATAACCATATGGTTGTTTATATCTTACTGCTAAGTTTTGTATGAGTTCTCTATCCCATGTAGGAGTTCTATAGATCAAATCATCATTACCCATAATTAAAAGATAACCACTTGCTTTATTTGCAATAATATTCCACGACCTTGAAACTGATATAGGGTCGCCAAATGTAAAGTCTATCTTACCAAAATGTCTATACTCACTATCACAATGAGCAGCTAATGATTTGTATGCTTCTAAACTTGGGTCATCATCATCAACATAAAATAATAATTCTATGCGTTCATGTTTCAATGCTGTTGCATTGATTGACTTAATAAATCTTTCACAATTATTAGGTCTGTTTCTTGTAGGTGTTAAGATTGATATTGTATCTTGTATCATACGTCTTGTTCAATACATTCTAAACTAAATCTAAAATATTCATTGTCTTCAAATTTAACATAATTATTTTTTCTCATTTCGCAATATTCTTTACTCATTGGTATCTGATATGCCATTTGATTGCCTGTATAGACCCAATCTGTGCCATCATAACCCCATAAACTAATCACTAGTATAAACATCTTTATCATACTACTTGTCCTTTCCACATTCTACCCTTAGACAAGTGTTCTCTTATGAATTTTTTGCCCTTAGGACCTGTCCAATGAATAACTTTCTTTGTTGGACTGTCTTTACCTTTATTTAGCGATATTCTCAACCATTGATAATCTTGTGGTAACTCCTGTATTTGTTCGTGTGGTTTATTACCCACTAACTCATACAACATTTCTTGGTCACCTCTTATCGCTGTTTTTAGTAACATATTATTCCAATGTTCTAATAATTCAGGTCTATCATTTACAACTATCACGCCAGTTGCCCACCAGTTTGCTCTTACCCAATCTCTGGTGAGACCTATCATGCCAGGTGGCACTAGATCAAATACTTCTTCTATGTTTGCTAATACTTCGCAATCTACATCTAACCATGCAACACTATTACTTGGTGTATTGATGACTGCTTTTGTTTTATTGAACCAACCTATATTACTAGGGTGGTAGATAGGTGTACTAACCCATGCGTCTAAACCTTTGATCGCTTCTCTCATTTGTTTAGACATGCCAAAATCCCATATGCCTATTTTTGCGTTTGGGTTATGTCTTCTCACATTCTCATACCACCAGATTACTAAATCTTCATGGTTCTGGTCAACACCAGTTATAAACATTATTTCTCCTGACTTCTTGCCTTTAATATTATGTACATTATTAGTATAGAAAAAGGTATACCAATAAAAAACAAACCTACTAAACTCATAGATCCTCTACCGTCTTTGCCATGTGTAACTTGACAAATGCTTCTAGGTCTATTACTACTAATGGTTTTGTATTATTTTTTTTGATTACTGCAATAGGTTCATACTTACCAGAGTTATCACTCGCTTGTTCATATGCTGACCAAACATTGACCTTCTCTTGGTTCTTACATTCTATACTGTAAGGAAACTTTTGTCTAGCGGCACGTGCCATAATTAAATCTTCGCCACTAGCACCCATAGAACGACTTTCAATGTCCTCTGGATGTATCATTAACTTCTCTATTAAAAGTTCTCTTACCTTTTTTTGTAAATTTCTGCCTTTTGCTTTTGCACTACTAGTCTTCATCTTCCCAATGTACTTCGTCCCAATCTTCATCTTTATGTATTGCTTCACCACAACAAGGACAAAACTTTACTGGTAATTCATTTAAGACTTTGACTTTAAACTCAGCATCGCAGCTTTCACAAATTATCATAGTTTGAATCCTTCAAATGTGTTTTTACTCACGTCTTGTTTTATTCCTCCTACCACATAACTTTCTATCTCAGTTTCTTGTGGTGCGTTTTGTAGACCACGACTATTCAACCAATGTTCAGTCCATGGTAATGGGTTTTGATTACCTGGTTGGTCATATATAGGCGTTAACCCTACTGCTCTCATTCTTCTATTTGCAATAAACTCAACATACTTACATAATAGTTTTGTATTTAAACCTATCATACTACCGTCTTTGAATAGATATTCTGCCCAACGTTTCTCTTGGTCTACTGCGTCCTTAAATGCTTGTATAGTATTCTGTTCTTCTTCTTTAATTACTTGTAACATTTCTTTATCATTTTCTTTTCTCATATAATTTTTAATCATATGTTGAGAACCTGCTAAGTGTTGACTTTCGTCTCTAGCAATTAATGAAATAATTTTTGCACTACCTTCCATAAGTTTTAACTCACCAAAAGCAAATGAACAAGCAAATGAAACATAGAAACGAATACCCTCTAAGATATTTACATTTACTATAGCACGCCAAAGTTTTCTTTTTAATTCTTTCATGTTACCTTTTTTATCAAGTAACCATCTTTGACCTGCTTCAATTAATTCATCATAAGTTGCCGTTACACTTTCTGCTCTTTCTGTTATATACTTATCTGTTAAAATTCTATCAAAAACTTCAGCAGGATCTGAGTATATATTTTTTATTATATATGTATAACTTCTACTATGAATACTTTCCATGAAGTCCCATACTAAGATGTGTCCCTCAATCTCTGGTAGACTACAGAATGGCAAGAACGATAAACTAGGACCTCTACCTTGTACACTATCTAATAATGTTTGATATCTTAGATTAGATGTAAAGATATGTTTTTGTTCTGGTCGTAATTGTTGCCAGTCGTTTCTATCTTTCTGTAAAGATACTTCTTCTGGTCGCCAGAATAAACCTAATTGATGTTGTGTTAGTTTATCAAAAACAGGATACTTAAATGTATCATATCTTTGAACACCATTATCTTCGCCAAAAAACATTGGCTGTTTTGTAAAATCTACTTTTGCGTTTTGATTATAGACACTCTTACTCATTATTCTCCTTCTTTTAGTTCGTAAAAAAATTCATCACTATCACCTGCTGTCCACTTTTGTTCACCTTCAACACTATACTCAATAGTAGATACTTTGAAATCTGGAAACTTCAACTTACTAGGTGTATAACTCTTATCATAAAAAATTACCCTATTGTTAGGTTGGGCAGCAAAATGTCCATTGTCTAATTTAATTATGTTGAAAGATTTATGTTGACTTGGCGTTTCGCTATAAGTAACATTTCTTTCTAAGTTTGTAGAGTTAGCATTGTCTATAGTAAACAAGTACCAACCTTTGTACCATTTTTTATTTGGCGATAGATACTTACATTGATTACCACTTAGCATTTGTTTTTCAATAACTGTAATATCATAACTAAAACAATCCCATAACTGTAACTCAGTTAGTGGTAGATCACCTGTATGGTCTTTCTTCCACACAAATGCACTAATTGGTAATTTATCAAACAGAGCACCATACTCTGGTATGTAAGTTTCAAAATACAAGGCACGCCCTTGTATTGACTTTATAGTAACCCACACGCCCTCAACTAACTCGCCATGACCTTTTTCTAAGTCATACAAATATTCTTTTTTAACAAATACATCAACATGTGGACAATTAACTGCTAAATAACTCATATCTTATACCTCTGGAAAATTAATTAAATCTCCTTTACCTGTGTAATCTAACGCAGGATCAAGGTCACTAAATCTTAATATAACTTTATAATGTGGACTTTCAACCTTATCAACTGACCAGTAATCGTTCAAAGGGTCGAACATTAAAGCACTACCCAATTTGTTTGATATCGTTGCATGTTGAAAATGGTAATTACCGCCAGTAGTTTTATTTAGTGGTATGTGAATGTCTAGTCTGTTCCACGGCATTTCATTACCCCACGGTTTCTGCATATCTACTGATTGTTTTCTCACTTGTATATATTTTAAACTCATACCTGATTTTGTAGGTTGAAATAGTTTTAAATATTCACTTAGTCCTATGATTGCGTCAGAAATATGAATTGTTTTATCATCATACTTTTCTGGTAAATCAAATGAACTTAAATATTCAAAACCAAACTTATCTGTTTTGACTAAGTGTTTGTTTTCTTCAAATGCGTCAATCAACACTTGTCTTTTTTCTTGTGTGTTTATTAAACTAATTTGTTTTGATATTATCATATTGCACAACTTTCACAGTATTCTTCGTATGCTTCATCACTTGCAAACTCCGCTCTTGTTTTTAATTCTTGTTCTGGACCACCAATACTGTGTTGTGGTTCATCACCGTCAGACTTACTATCATATGTATTCTGATAATAAGATGTTTTCCATCCTAGTTTATATGTAGTCAACAAATCTTTTGCCATTACTGAAATAGGCACTTCATTGTTTTCATATTGTTCAGGATTGTAAGACCAGTTACCAGATATACCTTGGTCAAAATATTTCTGCATAACAGAAACTACATTGATATATCCCTCGTTACCTTCCATTTCCCATAGTAGAGTATAGAAGTTTTTAAGATTAGGATATCCTGGTACTATTTGTTTAAGAGGACCTTTTTTACTTTTCTTAATTGACAAGTAATCTCTTGGCGGTTCAATACCATTCGTTTCATTTGACACCACAGACGAACTTTCACTAGGCATTTGCGCTGACAAAGTGCTATGTCTAAGTCCATGCTGTTTAATGTCCTTGCGAAGACCAGACCAATCATAACTCAACTTTCTCTTTACGATACCATCAACATCCTTCTTATAAGTGTCTATTGGTAGTATACCGTCTGAATATTTAGTCCTGTTAAAGTATTCACATGGTCCTTTCTCTTTTGCAATCTCATTGGAAGCTTTGAGTAGATAGTATTGAAATGCCTCAGTATACTCGTCCACCAGTCTCCAGGCGTCTTTTGAGGCGTAAGAAACCTTGTTCTTTGCTAAGAAATGAGCAAGACCAATATAACCAATGCCTAGTGATCGTCTTGCTTTTGTACTTCTTTCTGCTGCTAATACAGGATATTTCTGTAAGTCTATGATCTCTTCCAGACCTCTAACAGATAGATCACATAAGTTTTCTAACTCATCTTTATTACTAATCGCACCCATATTAATGGCAGATAAGATACATAAAGCAATCTCACCTTCGCCATCAATATGTTGCAATGGATCAGTTGGTAGGGTAATCTCTTGGCATAAGTTACTCATATTCACTTTGTCTTTAAAACTTGAATGTGAGTTAGCATGATCTATATTCATAATATAGATACGACCTGTTTCTGCTCTTTCTTTCAGTATAGAACCAAATAATACTTGAGCACTTATTTTCTTTTTACTGATTGATGTTTTTCTTTCATACATCTTATACATGTCATCAAACTCGTCTGTACCAAATGCGTCATATAGACCTGGTACTTCATGTGGTGAGAACAATGTTATATCTTCATTGTTAATAAATCTTTCATAGAATAGTTTTGATATCTGTATAGAGTAATCTAACTTTCTAACTCTATTGTCTTCACTACCCTTATTATTTTTTAGAACAATGATATCTTCTATTTCTTGGTGCCAGATAGGAAAGTGGACAGTTGCTGAGCCGCCTCTAACACCATTTTGTGTACAGCACTTGACCGTTGCTTCAAACTTTTTAAGGAATGGGACCACACCGGTGTGCTGAACTTCGCCACCACGGATACGAGAATTGATTCCACGGATTCTACCAGCATTGATACCAATGCCAGCCCTCTGAGCGACATAACGCCCAACAGCCATATCACTAGTGAAGATACTAGGAAGAGTATCATCAATGTCCACAAGGACACAACTAGCATACTGGCGAAGAGGAGTACGGACACCTGCCATAACCGGTGTAGGAATATTGATAAGGTGGGTTGATATTGCATTATAGTATTTTTTAACATAAGTCATCCTTTTTTCTTTGGGATAATTTCTAAACAAAGTTGCCGCTATCATAATATACATGAACTGTGGCGTTTCAAAAATTTGACCAGATGAACGATCTTGCACTAGATACTTGTCAAGCACTTGTCTCATACCTGCATATGAAAACAGATAATCTCTTTCATGCTTGATAGCAGCATTCATCTGGTCTATCTCATCTTCGTCATACCAGGACATAATCTCTTTGTCATATACGCCTTGTTTAATACATGTCTGTATGTGATCTTTCAAATGTGGTAGTTCCCATAATCTATGATAGAGAGATTTTCTTAAACTGAATAATAATAATCTTGCTGCCACATATTGATAGTTAGGGTTTTCTAAAGAGATTAAGTCTGAAGCAGACTTGATAAGAATTTGTTGTATTTCGTCTGTAGTAATTTCATCAAAGAATTGTATACCACTATTCATTTCAACTAAACTTTCAGATACACCTGATAAGTCTTTACATGCATACCCTACCATAGAGTGTATTTTATCTAAGTTAAGAGGTTCTGTCCCTCTGCCATTTCTTTTTCGTACATTAATGTTGTCTTGGGACATTAAATCTCCTTCCAGTTGTTTAGTTGTTGTCTCGCTGATAATTTTGAAAATGTATTACTACTTATAATCTTTTTCACTTCAACAGGTGATAATCCTGAAATAATTAAATCGTTGATATCTTTATCTTTTATATTCTTCGGCCAAATAAATACTTGATAATTATTGTCAATTAATTTTTTCATTTTTGCAATAATTATTTCTGATCTAGGTTCATTATCAAAGATATACACAGCTTTACTTTTCAACTGTTTTATTTCTAAATCTGAACCTGCAACTGCAATAGCATTGTCTAAGAATAAACTATCTATAGGACCTTCTACAATATAAATTGTTTTACTAGGGTCTAATCTTTCTAAACCATATATTCTTCTTTTGTTCTCATCTAACTTGATTGTAATATACTTTGGTTCTTCTTTGCCAAAGGCACGACCTTGAAACGCAAAGACCGTACCTTTGACATCATAGAAAGGTATAACTACTCTTGGATGATCTTCCTTTATGTTAGGAAACTTGTTAGGTATGATACTGTTTACCCATGTCATAAACTTGGGTACAAAATAAAATTTGTCAGTATGTTGTTCTAATTTTCTTTTGTGAATAAAATTAAGTGCTGGGTGATCTGATTTTAATTCTGAGAACTTATCTAAACCCTTTAACACTCTATCTGTAAACTTAACAGGTTTAAAATTAAATTCTGGTTCTTTGATAGAGTGTGTATTACCTGATTTGTATTTTTCTATAATATATTTCTTATGTAATGTAGGGTCAACATATTCAATAAGTTTAGATAAAGTTGTGCCTTTGCCACAGTTATGGCATTTATAGAACATATCATTTTTAACTTTGTAAACATATGCTCTTGCTTTCGTCTTCTTCTTTTGACTATCGCCACAATATACACATCTAAAGTTGTATAAGTTTTGAGACTTCTTCTTAAATCTATCTAGTTTATAAGAGACGGTATGTAAGTATTGAATATCTAGTGCTGACATAATAATTACTTATTATATCAGATTTGAGCAAAAAAGTCAAGCTTTTAATCTCTACTTTTTGTTGATATTATATAGGTGCTCAGAGAGCGCTTCTTTCCAGTTCCTTCCATATTCTGTCCTGAAATAACGGACGAGATTTGCATCCACATTATCAAAATTATTGTTAAGAATGAAACTTGAATTGCCAAGTGAGTTGAAAAATTGTCGTATAAGTTGTACCATTGTAGTCTTTTGTTTCCTTTCATACTACTATATAACATATTTTCATATGTTTTTCAAGCATAAAAGACCACTAATTAATATGTTATTTTTGCATACTTAAAATAATGTAAATTCCATCTTTTGCATAAGAAATCCTAGAAGTATGGCGCCGCCAATAATCAACCAACGCCATTTCTCCAGAACTCCTACTCGTTCATCTAATCGTCTATCTAGTTTATCAATTGCCTCTCGTAATTCTCTGGACTGTGTGGAAATCCTAGAGTGTAAATGTTCTAAATCCTCATTCCATTCTCGTCTTCTTTGTTCAACAAGGGACAATAAGTCCTCTTGCGACATATCAACACGCCTAATCTTTTCTTCTTGCACCGCTAACATGCTTTTAAGACTAGATGAAATATCTGTAAGTTTTGAGATCGCTTCGTCAAGTCTCATATGTACTTGTTGAGAAGTTTCCCTATCCGCTTTAAGAGTTGCAATATCTTTTACTAACTCTTGTAACTGTTTATTCGTCTCCATTTTCTTCGTAATACTCTTTGTAACTTAAAATGATTTGTTGTTGTTCATATAGTTTATTACGAATATCAGCAAAGTTTAAAGATAACTTTTTGTAACCCTCGTCTGTTACTGCAAACAAGGCATAGTCACCACCTTCTGCTTTCACTTTTTCCATAACCTCGTCAACATTATCTTTTGTTACTACTATCCACTCTACATCTACAAGTGATAGTGGTTCTGGCATTGGTAAGTCCAGAGGTTCTCTTTTCTTTTCTATTTTATAACTTTGTAATTCTTTTACAGCAAGACCAGCACAACTATTCAGAAACAGTATTGCTAGGCCAAAAAGAAGGACATTCCCTATTTGGCGTACCATTTAATTCTTCCTCCGTCAAAGGCGACCCACTAGCGATTTCTACACATCTAGCGGCACTCTTACTCGCCCCATTAATTATTCG
>CEUO01022632.1_pt1 | contig 34538 bp, 37 predicted proteins | sample 531391 | NCBI WGS metagenome assembly CEUO01 (sample SAMEA2622799, study PRJEB7988) | marine metagenome | isolation source: saline water (ENVO:00002010), including
AAACGCCGGGAAAGACATCACTGGGATAAAGTTAGCGCCCTTATGATGGCTGTTGTTGGGGCAAGGTTTTTACCGCGAAGAACAAAACCAACTCTCGATTCAGACGGAAACAATGTTATCGTTCTCAGGCCGTATACCCACGCTGAGAAAAATGCGCTTTTTCAGAACAAGCGCAATAAGCGTCGTGATAAATACTGGCTGTAGGAAATTGAATGTCTCTTGATCCCAAAACAATAAAGTCAATCATTGATGCCCATGTTGGGAAAGCCAACAAAGAGCATAAGGTTTGGGATAAGTGGCGGGCTTGGTATCGTTCTGAGTATTGGGGAGAAGTTGATCGAGAAGATGATCGCCTCCTTTTGGAGAACAATTATCTGTATTCCTTTTGCGATACTATGGTTGCGAGCGTCACTCCCCCTACTCCAAGAGTTACTTGTGTACCCCGCAGGAAAGATCCAGAAACCCAACAGGCTGCGCGATATCGAGAAGCCCTAATCAATGATGTTCTCTATCGTTCTTCTGCCCATGAAACTCTTTGGTCTATGGCGACTAAGGCTTCTGTATATGGACGTTCAATCCTAAAAACTGTTTGGAATTTTAGTCGTCAACGCCCTGATTTTATTGCCCTTGACCCTCGGTATTTTTTCTATGATCTGAGCGCCTCCCGCTGGGAAGATATTAGATACGCTATTGAGGTAACGACTCTTACTAAAGCAGAGTTTTTTGCCCGCACGAAGCGTCGTCAACGCCGTAGAGGATCAATGGAATACGATCCCGGTGTTGCATCTAAAGCTAAATTTGGTTCTTTCCCTAAATGGTTGTTGGACAGCGAAGAAGGTGTTTCTCGTATGTCTGATGAGATTAAGGACGTTTTTGAGTGGATCACTGTTTATGAGGTGTATGATTTTACCAATGACACCTACTACCACATGCTCCAAGGATTTGAAGATCCACTATTTCAGGGTGAGTTGCCTTATGTGTTCGTAAAGAATCCATTCGCGATGCTTTCCTTTAATGAAAATCTTTCCGATATAGGCGGTCTTAGTGATTCGCAGTTGGTAGAACGTCTTCAACGTCGCTTGAATGAGTTGGATACTCTGGAACTTAGACATGCCCAATCCTCAATCCCAGTCACGGTTATCAACGAGGCTCTTTGCGACAATCCCGAAGACTTTGCAGACCAAGTATCGCACGCTACAAGTCCGGGCGATGTCGTTCGTTTATTTGGAAAAAATGCGGCTCCGCTCGGTGATATTCTCGGAAATACTCCAACTACAAGTTTGGCTCCTGAGTTTGGCTCACTCCGAGAAAAAATCGAAAATACGATACAGTTTGTTCTCGGCATACCAGAATATGCGCGGGGAATCTCAGGGTCGAGCGAAGTAGCGACTGAATTGGCTCTTGTAGATGCAGCTATGCGGACACGTCTTGGGCGTAGAACCAAGCTGCTTAATGGCATTATTAGGCACATGGCTGAATCTTCTGTAGGTCTCTACGAAGAGTTTTTGGAATCAGAACGTGAGATTCCAGCCCGTGTTGGTGGAAATGACGCGGTTGTTGTAGCCCGCAAACACCTCGCTGCCCGAGATCCGCGACGAGCCGAAGAATTGAAATCAATTGGCGACGTGATCGAAGAACCTTTGGAAATTGACTACGAGGTTGTTCCATACAGTCCCACAGAAAATTCTAAAACGGCGCAAGTTAAGAAGATCACGCAGTTTATGGAATTGTTGTTGAGTACACCTCACGTAGACCAGCGAAAACTTATTGAACACATTTTGAGTACGCTTGATATTGGTGCTGACGTTTTGGTTCCAGCAGAACAAGCTGCTCAAATGATGCAACAACAGCAGATGGCTCAACAGCAACAGCAAGGTGGGGGTCCACCACCGCCGAGCGAAGATAATATGGCTGCTGGGGGATTGGCTCCCGGCGCTGAAGAAGTACCGCCTCCAGAACTTGGAGGAATGGCGGGTGGCGCAGGTCATCCAGTACCCACACCGGGAGGATTCTAATGGCTATTACCAGTGACGTAGAAAGAGCAGAGGCTGCACGCGAGGCTCTTGAAGCAGAAGCCGCCCAAAAAATGGCTATTGATGCCATGTCAGACACAGGGCAAGCACCCCCACAACCGCGCCCCGAGCCTATTACCGGGGGCGTTGTTGCACCTCCCCCTCGCTCCCAAAGCCAACTTGTTGATCCCAACTTGGGCCAAAAAACAAATGAAGAATTGATTCAAGGTCGAGAACGTCTTCTTGAAATGATGGATGACCCTCCGGTAGAAAATCGTGATGATCAGCAAATGCAGTCTTTTCAAGACCTGCTCATTCGCATCAATGGTGAGCTTTCAAACAGGGGAGTACAGTTCTAATGGGACTTTTCGGTGGGAATGAAACAAAAGCGCAAGCAGGGGGAAACACTCTTCAACCGAAAGGTGCTGACCAAGCTGCTTTAGAATCTGGAACAGCCCTTGAAGGGAAACGTGGAACCTTAGCTTCTGCAAAAAGTATGGCAGTACAAAAAGAGTTAGATGCCATCGACCAGAAAACAAGCGGTGGAGGCCATGAATGGCTCCAAAAAGAAGCTGCTCCCGCTGCGGGTGGTGGTGGAGGCGGTGGTGGTGATGCTCTTGCCGCGCTTGGGCCAGAAGGGGCTATGGCGTCTAAACTTTTAGGTGGTGGTTCAAAAGGTACGGGCAGAGGCCCACGTGACCACGTAGGCGGAACACCTTCGATCTGGAGAAGTTAAAAATGCCTCTCTATGACATGGATTGTCCTAAGTGTGGGCATCTTCCAGAAGAATTTTCTAAAGTAGCTGATAGAGAAACCTGCCCATACTGTAAGGGAAAAGTAACTCTACGCCCCACGGTCTTCCATACAGCAGGAATTATTTGGAGTAATCAAGAAAAAAGTAGTCAGCTTGGTAAGACTTTTGAAACCAATGCACAAAAACGTGAGTGGTTAAAACAGAATCCAAATGTTCGTCAGTTTTCAAAAGGCGATGCCTATGACCGCGAGCATAAAGAATGGGTTGCAGATGAGTGCCACAAAGTTGCACAAAAAGCGGGTTATGCAGACCTCAAAACAATGCAGAAAGCCCGAAAGAAAGAAGTGGCTGAAAAAGGAAATCCAAGAAACCTTGACAAGTCACCTGCTACGTAGGTAAAAATAAACAATGCCACAAACTCAACCGCAAGAAGTTCTTAGTCCTCAAGATGAGGTTGGTCCTCCATCCGACCCTATGGCTGAAATTTATGCGGCTCTGAATGAATTTGCATCTTTGTTTTCTGAGCAACAGCAGACACCAGAAGAAGATGTTGTTACCCAAGAAATACAAGAAGTTGCGCCACCTCCTGTGGCACAAGAAAAACCGCCGCCCGATGAAACAAATGCTGAAGCAAGATTAAGGGCTGCAAGATCCGCAATCGCAAATAATCCATTTGCTGGGAGAACAGCCTAATGCCTGCCGAAGCCGCACAAATTATCGACGAAGCGATTGCTGCTGGAAAAAGCGGCAAAGAAATTGTTCAAGACATCGAATCCGCTGGAATCCAGTTTGATTACAGCGAATCAGAGGGCGGCGAAGAAATGCCTATGGGCGAAGAAATGCCTATGGATTCTGAGGTTCCCCCCGAAGGCATGGAAGAAATTGAAGGTGACCCCGGAATGGAGGGCGCACCTTTTGAACCACAACCGGGAGGACCGGAAGGTGGTATGCGTGAAATGAGAATTGACGCGGTTCGATTCGCTTTGGACAAGGCGAAGAAAGAATCTGACGATGCCAAGGAAGAATACTAATGAGTGAAGTTATGACCAGTCCTGCCGGTGGTGGTGATGGTGGAGCAGTGTCAGCTGACTCCGCAGGATCTATTGGTGGTGGGGAGTCCTCCCAAGTGTCGCAGGGAGAAGTTGCGGCAGCACCCGAAACTGTGGAGGCAAGCGGGGATTCCGTTACCGAAGCAACTGATGTAGTAGAAGAAAATCCTACCCCTGAGTTTGATCTCGATTCTTGGGACGGGAATATCGACCTTCTCCCACAAGACTGGCAAGAACCGGTTCGTCGTATCCACAAAAACTTTGAAAGTGGGTATACGAAAAAGTTTCAATCGCTTGCAGACGAGCGAAAGAAGTTTGAAACTGACCGAGATTCTTGGGGTGTTGAAAGGGATGAATGGGAAAAAAGCCGAAAGGATATCGAAACTGAGCGTGACATGCTCAAGCGAGTCCTTGAAGGTGAAGATGACCCCCGTATCCAAGAATATGCAGACGCAAGAGACAAGTTTGAAGCAGACCTGAACAAGGTTCAGTCTGAATATGACGAGTACAAGCAGTTTGTAGATGCCGATATCGAAAGACAGGCGCAGGATTTTGCAGCCAAATTCAGAGAACAGCACTCAAAAATCTTCGATTCAGAAGAGAAAAGAGCAGAACTTTCTGGCTTGTTGAATACAGGTTGGGAACCGGAAATTGCTGTTCAACTGGTTGGGCAAAAAGAAGATGTGGTCAAGATGGCTACAGACTTGGCATCGAGTGGGACTCCGCAGAAAGTTGCGGTAGAACATTCTTTGCTCAAGGCTGGAAACGTATCAAGAACACCTCGTCCCGGCGCACGAATTACATCAGGAGCCGAAAGTAGGAACAATCCTGCAAGCACTCAAGGTCAAGGGGTTCCAGCATCTAATCGAGATGCACGAATGACTGCCGCTCGCGCAGCCATGAACTGGGCGAAAGAGCAGAAATTGTCCTAAACTAAGGCTGGTCTAAAGGAGACTCAAAATGCCAACTTCAGCAGATGTTCTGAATTTTGCACTTCAGAAACTCGTTCCGAAGTGGACTGAGCAGTTCTATCAGTACCACCCGGTTCTCGATAAGGTGATTCTCAAGGGTAACGTAGAACGCGCTACTCATGGTGGTCCCTTTGTTGAGTTCCCGGTTGTTACTAATGGTCCGGGTCAGGTCACTCGTATCGAAACAGGTTCCGAGGTTTATTCTTCGGTTCGCCGCACCGTAAGTACAAAGGGTTCTATTTATTGCCCTCGTATGGTGTATTCCTTCATTATTCCCGGTAAGGATCTTGCCGAAGCGTCTGGTGAAACTGCCATCGCTCGACTTATCAAGGTTTATCCCGAGGCTGCACTTATGGAATTCCATGAGTATATTGTCAGCCAGTTTGTGAATGGTGATGGTTCGACAAACAACGTACAAGGTTTTGCGACCTTGAACGGTGACACAACCTTCAACCCACAAGGTACAGCGGTTAATGGAGTCCTTGACTTCGCTGCTCCTGCATCCCAAACCGACACGGTTCTTGGGATTACAAAGAGTGGTGCTGCTGCGGGTGCCGCTGGATGGCACAACCAGTACGCAAACGTGACCAGTTTCGCAACCAATGGTCGTGAACGGATGCGTGAAGTGTATTGGAACGCCTCACTCCAAGGAAAAACGGGTGGACCCGTTGACCTAATGTTGGGTGATATCACTTCATACAACAACTACTACAGCGATCTTGATGATCAGGTTCGGTACGCAACGTCCTTTAAGGGCGAGTCGGGCCGTCCAGTTCGCCAAGGCTTGATGTTCCAAGAAGCAGAGTTTTATGTTGAGCCTTCATTGGCACCAACAACTTCTCCGTTCTCTGGCGCTCACGCAAGTGGTGGTCGAAATGGTGTGATTTACTTCCTGAAGTCAGACACTTGGCACCTCTACACTCAAGGCGAGAATTCAAACATGGAAACGAAGGGCGATTTTGCCTTCCGTGGCCCTGTTAAGGTTCCCGGCCAAGATGCGTGGGAGTGGGAAATCGTGATGTCGATGCAGATGTACTGTGACCGACTGAACGCGAATGGTGTTATTGACGGAACCCTCTTGGCTTAAAAGGAGTCCATCATGTCAACTACTCGTACTATGGGCATCAGTGTTACTGATGTCTCTACCGAAGCAAAACTCCCATTGGGATTCCAATACCGCGAACCAGCATCAGGCGATGGTGAAGGTGAAAAGGTTTGGGTCTATGTGTTTAATGATGATACCAACCCGCTTGCGGCTGGTCTTATCTGCTACCGAGATCCAAGTGCGGCTACGGAAAACTGGTATGGAACAACGATTGCTCCAGCTACTAATCACCAAGCTAAGGTGATGTGTATTGGGGTGGCACAGCACGCTATTGCTGCTGGTTCCTATGGGTTTATCCTCAAGGAAGGTGTCGGCACTATTAAGGCCGGTTCTGGCGGTCTAACGGCTGACACACCTTTCACTACTGGCGGTTCTGCTGCTGGTACTGCTCTTGACTATGCTGACGATACAGCCGGTGCTAACATCGGTATTATCGGCCATTCGGCTACTGCGATTGGAGCAGCCGCTACTGGTGCAGCTTGGATCAGTTGTGGTTAAAGGATGAATCTTGCTGCCATAAGGCAAAGAGTCCTTGAACAGATAGACTGGAATCCAGACCAGTCTGTCTCGTTCATGGAGAAGGTTGATCGTATGATCAATAGGGCCTACCAGCATTTGTCGCTGGAGGCCCCCTTCCTTTTTTTCGAGGATGAATGTCGTATCCTCACACAACAAGACGTAAATAACGGGACATCTACAACAGATCGTCTTCGTCCCTGCACTGTTGCAGAAGTCGGTGAAGATGACTTGATGGTCCTTTATCGAGAATATACGTCAGCGACAGGCCCCGGTTCTCCCACTCTTCCCGATGGTTTTTCTGAGTGGCGGTTTGATGGTACATGGGATGGCCGACTTCTTGAGTTGGAAAGAACAAACGGGACTGTTGTACGTCGCCGCGCTCGGGAGTTTTGGCGCACAGCAGTACAAGTAAACCCTAATAACAACGCAAGCGGTTACCTTGTCAGGGAGTTTGTTAGTATTGACCATGAGTGGCCCCTACTTACAGAAACAGGAATAAAGTACCGCATCTTTACCCCGGAATATGAGCTTCCAGCAGATGTAGTAGAGTTGCGTTCTGCCCGTTTCTGGAACAATGTTCGGGATGATATCTCAGTCGTAAATCAATATGACATGGAACGATATGAGTACACTGATTATCGGGGCGAAGAAGTTGGTCGCCCAACCATGCTCTTTCGTGGGCAACACCATCAGATTGATGCCCCAATAAACAAGCCTGAAATTCACGTTACACGTTCAACAGACTCGTGGACCGGCCCCGATAATACAGGGTATTTCCAATACTGTTACACATATGTGTGGGGAAAAAGAGAAAAAGACTTAAAGGCCCCAAGAACCGAGTCTGCCCGATCAGGGAAAGAAGGTGCTTATGGTTATGAACCTAAATGGGAAAGCGCCCCTTCTCCCATTTCAGACCTTGCTATAAACGCTATAGGTGGACTAAACGCTGGCAGTTTAGCTTATCCAATAATAATCCGTTTCCCCAATATTGATGACCGCCTCCTTTTTGGTAAAAAAATGAGTGGAGGTTCTCCTGTAGACAGAATCAGAACAGGTCATTCTGGCTACAACATTCGTATTTATGTCCGCCGTCTATCGGATGGGGGTGGGCCAAACCCTTCAAGCCGCCCTGAAACCATGGACAAGAACGCAAATTCTCCTTTTTATTTTCTTGATGAGATTAATGGGAATGAGAAAATATACGTACACAAGGGCCAAAGAATCCCTGACTATTACAGAAGGCTAAAAGAAGTCCATGGTTACCAAACCGTAAGATTCCATCCTATGCCCGACGACTTCTATGAGATTGACTGTCGAGTTCTTCGCCGCCCACAAAAACTTGTGACTGAAACTGATGTCCCAAGAATCCACCATGAAGCCTGTGAAGTCCTTATTCAAATAGCTTTGGGCTATATGTATGAAATGCAAGGTCAAATGGATGCGGCTGCGCTTGCTGGAGAAAGAGCAAGTCAGTTTATTGAACTGCTCGTAAAGAGATACGGGGCTATTCCTTCTATGAGACCTAAAAAGAAAATGGCCCGTGTCCGTTCTCCCTACAGAGAAGTGCGAGTCAAGTTTACGGAGAATTAAGATGAAAATCCTTTATCCAGCCCCTGATCCTCGCGTTCTTTACTATAAGCGTGAAAGAGAAGATGGGACTACAGAATACGCTGTAATGCTTGGGCATAAAGTGGATGCCGATGGTTTCTGGCGTGGGACTTTTCAAATCTGTGGTCAAGCGCCCTACACAATCACGTCACACCAAAGTCCTTTGAGTGGATTTGAAGCCGTCTATGCAGTTACAGATGAATCTGCTGAAAGCGTCATTGAAAAGATCGCACAGAAAGTTGTAAGCATCCTCCAAGAACAGGGCGCTTCTCCTTCTGAAATCGTTGAATTGGGGATGCGAGCAGTAGAAGCTGGTACAATCGTAGAGTCAATGGAAATCTCTGCTGAAGCTGTAGAAAAGCCGAAGCGAATCCCTCAAGGCCCTAAAGAGTTTCAATGTGGTGTTTGTGGAAAAAAGTTTGTGTACGAAAAGGCTCTAAAGACCCACATGCGGAAGTGTCACCCCAAGAAGGCTATGGCTTAACCAATGAGGACAGCTAAATGGCTCGGGATGAAACAAGAACAAGAAGCCCCACACTGCTTCTTCGGGGAGAATCAGGTAGATATCTTTCTGCGGTAGACGTAGCAGAGAAGATAGAAAACTTTGTTGCTACTCCTGAAGGAACCCTCCGCTCTGTTCAAGGCCCTTGCCGCCTTATGCCCCACAGAAACACATTCACGCGGCTCATAAACGTTAATACAGGAGAATCTTCAAGTGTGTGGGAAGTTAAAGACTATGGTGACTATGGGCCAATGCACGGAATCCACCATTGTCTTCTGATGAATGGGACAAGGGACGTACTATTAGTACATACTAAGGCTCAGATTCGAGTTTTTAGGGGCTATCGAGCCAGTGATCCGTGGTCTGTTCTTGTCGGACCAAAAGGCAGTGGAGCAGAATACGAGTATCCATTAACAAATGACACTCGACCGCAGTTTCCCACTCAGTTTGAGTCTACTTCCCAAGGGGTTCTTATTGTTCCCCAAAATTACCAAAGGGCCTTTTTCTATGATGGAGAAAAGGTTCTTCCCTTGGGATATGACAGGCCTCCTTCGCCCCCCATACCTAATGGACCCAAAAGTGAAAATGGTGGAGAAGGAACCGACGAAACAAAGATCAATAATAAAGGGTTTGCCGTAAGTCGGATGCCTGCTGGGTACACGATGAATTGGCGGTATGGGTATGGCCGAATCGGAACCATCGCCCCTTCTATTGATATTGATGAAGGCAACTATCTTCTGGACGGTAAATGGCAGTACGCAGTCCAATGGATTGATGCTTTTGGGAACATGTCTCCTGTTTCTAACCGATCCAACTCAGTAAAAGTAGACCGTCAGCTTGCTCCAGACACAAGTTCTGGTCTCCACGGTTCAGATCGACTTAAAAAATGGTTCAATGTTTCCGGCATAGCTTCAGGCCGGAAAGGGACCGTAGGTAGAATACTCTACAGAACTCGCGACATCGAAAACTCAGGAACGATGAAACTCTTTCAGGTTCCCGGAAATGTGGGGTTTGGTACTTTCGGACTTTTTGCTACTCTACCCGATAATAGAACAACCAGTTTTGTAGACAATAATGCTGACGGTTTCCTTGTTCTCGAAGAAGAAGACCTTCTTAGTGTCCCTAACTTTCAGCTTTGTCGGGTCGCTTTCGGGAGAATGTTTATTGGAAATCTGAGAGAAGAACCGGGTGCAATAATGTACTCACTTCCAAACAAGTTTGGCACTTTTCCCCGCGTTGGAAAGATGTATCCAGACCCAAGTGGGGGAGAAATTACAGGTCTATGGGCAGGAAGCAAGGGCCTTCTTGTTTTTACCCAAAGTTCTATGTTCCTTGTCATGCCAAATGATTCTGGAGAAGGGTTTAAGACTCAACCACTGAATCAAAGTGTTGGTTGTGTTGCTCCGTCTTCTCTGGCAAACCTCCCTGACAACTCGACAATGTGGTTAGGTCGAGAAGGTTTTTACCGTGGATCTTCTGACGGTTCCGTATCTCTTGTAAGTACCCCTATAGATCGAACAATCAATAAGATTAATTGGGGCTATGCAAAAGGCGCTTGCGCCATTTATGACTCTCATTCAAAAGAATACAGGTGTTGGGTTCCCATTAATGGGAATACGGAAAACAACCTTTGTCTTATTTTTGATGGGGAAAACTGGAGAACACGTCGAACAGAAAAAGCAGTTGCTGCTTGCGTAACAAAAGACGAAAGAAAGCTGGGCCTTATTGCTGGGGTTGCTCCACAGCGAGAGTTTCGAGCATTAGGTAGTAGGGGTAGTAGTGTTTATCTCGATCTTGAGGCGGATTCCGCCCCAACTACGGAACGCGGTGTTTTTGTTTTAGACCATGCGAACGATGATTTTGCTGGGGATGAAAATATTAACCATGTCATCGAAACGGGTTGGATTGATTATCAGCGGTCTGACAAGCGAAAGACTACAAAGTCTATTTATTTGGGCCTACGAGAAAGATTCCTCAATGCAGCAAAAATTACCGTCTATCGAGACTATCGAGAGGAACCAGCCGTCTATATAGATGAGGAAAACGCCCACACTTTCAAAGACGAAGACCGCCCCGCTTTTTGGACCTATTCACAGGGTTCTACAGACACGGCCACTCACCCCGGAACACTGGGCGCTATTGGATCTGAGCCTGTAGACCCTAACTATCGTGATTTTGATGGAAATCGAAGGCCACAACGAGTAGTTAAACCCCGTCCTTATTGGAAAAAGATTGATGTAGAAGTGGGCAGTTGCGAAACCTACAAGATTCGTATTGAAACTCCTTGGCCCGTAGAGTTTATTGGGTTGATTATTGAAGAAGAACCCAAAGTTTCGGTTTCTGCGAGGACTACATAGTGTCTCAGTATTACCAAAAAAACCATTTTAAGCCGTATGAAGTTGTTTCTTCCGAAGACATTAACGAAAACTTTCGAGAGGCTTTAACGGAAATAAATGGAAACTTAGGGGAGCAAAACTTTAGGCTAAACTCCTTTACGTCTGAAGATATGAAGAACGATACAGCTATACGCATGTATCATAGAAATGTTTGGGTAAATGCTTTTGAGCCAGTAACAACATGGTCAGGCGCTTATACCTCCGACAATGGGCAACGAGAAAACTTTTTGTGTACTCGGATGCACCTGTTGGGCAACTCGGAAGAGTTTCAACCCATCGCAGACTTGAGCGTGGATCTTGTAACGGACAATTCAGTTCTTTGGATAATGAGTAGTGTCCAAATATCTTTGTGGCCCATAGACAGCATCGACATGGAAGGTCTTCAGCTTGCTCTAAGAGTTGATGGGGCGATTGTTTATGAAACTCTTTCTGGCGGCTTAGATTTAGAGAATGAACCTGACGGTGTGGGAACAGACAATAGGTGTGTTCCGGTAACAATTGATGCGGTGGTCCCAGTAACGGGGGGAGTACACAAGATTGAAATTGTCTATAAGGTCAATCACTCAGATTCAGTCAATAAAGGTACAAGCCTTTCAGCAATTATTAAGACTGTAACTGGCGCTGAAGCTATTGATGGGTATATCGCTGAAGGTAGCGCAATTGATGCCAGTTCATGGTGGTTAGGGACAAAAGATATCCAAAACAACGCTTTTCGCGCTCTTAATAGAAACCTGATTATTGTGGAGTTGCGCTAATGAAGTGGAGACAAATACCAAATGGGGTCGAATACGACTGGAATGACTCCAACAACAGATGGACTGATCTAAAAACAGAGATAGAAGATATCCCTAAATCTGCGGTAAAGAGACATTCATTGAGCAATGTCCACCTCGGATCTCAGGTTTGTTGGGCCGATTCTGATGCAAAACATGGTCAGTTGCGCGGAGTTGCATCCCGAGGCCCCAGTGTCCGTGGTCTCTGGAAAGTTGGCAGCAAAACATGGCATGGGACTGGAGAAGTCTCAGGGACTTATGAAGATGATGTAGGAATGGTGGCAGAAGTTCACTACTCTGATGGGGTCACCAGCGCCTCTTCTCGGGAAGATGGAGGCATAGACCTGTATGACAAATACTACAAAGGGCAGACTTGGTTAGAAGAAGATTCCTACGATCCTTCCCATGCAAAGTTTAGGACGAATGGGACCGGTGTTCTTGTCATGGCTGAAATAGAAATACAATCAGCTACTTTTAAGGAAATGGGGTCACATATCGCTGGAGGCATTGTTGCTTATTTAGGCTCAACAACTTCCTATACTGCTGATTTTATCCCCCAAGAAAGTATACGCTTCATCAGGCAAAACCATGAAGATTCAAACCAAAGAATTGAAATGTCTTGGCGGTATATGCTTAATTGGGATGACTTCGCCGTCGCAACAAGACCTCCCTTTAGCTACGACATAGACGACGTTAGAATCCTGAAGGGTGTCGGTCTCGCTCTTTGGGGAGCAGATGACGACATGAAGATTTACTACAAAAACGCCCGTCTTTCGGCTTTGTGTCTTGATCACGGCCACTGTATTAGATCCGCGAAGGGAGTATAATGCCCCGTTTTGCGACATTTTCTCCCGGACCTATAGCTAATTGGGATTGGAATAAAAACTTTAGTGAGCCAACTACTCTTGGGTCTTTTTCGCTTGGTCCAGACAGAGGTGAAAGTTTAGAAATCATAAATGGTTTCCTAACGAATCAAATGACTACCACCTCAGAAGATGACCCTTTTGTGACTAATCTAATGTACCGACCTCAATCGCTTTGTGATGGTCATATGGTCGGACAAACAGCTAATATGGATTATCCAGACTTGGTTTTTCCCGGAGACTCAGGCGAACACAACGCTCGCCAACCTGTTCCGGGAAACTGTATTGACTTTTACGTCCCTTATGATGCAAGTGTTGTTGTACTGCAATGGCGATGGTCAGTTACAAATACTCATCCAAATAAAAAGTATGTTGCCGCAAAATGGGCAGAAGGAAATGAGATAACAACTCGGTGCTATTTTGATGGCAATCTGATTGGTGGTCTTTCTCGGGGCATTTTGGGAGGCTGGGATGGGTACGCCCGCATTAACCAAAGTGATAGGTGCTACAGTATGCACCACTTAAAGTCTACAAGCACAAAAAAAGGGTGGCACTCTGCTGAGTTAAGGTTTTTCTGTAATAAAAATACAGTACGTTTTCGGGTTAGAAATGTGAAGGTTCTTTGGTTTAAGTAGGAAGTAAAATGGGCAAGCTAAAAGATAAGTCATTTGAACGCATGGCGGACATGGAGAAGCAGCTTGAGAGCGGCGACTACATTCCTGATGAAGCAGAAGTTGAGCAGTGGGGAACACAGGCCGGTGAACAGGCCCGTATGCAGGTTCAAGGGCTTGGAACACAGGTAGCCCAACAAGCGGGACCACCGGGTCAGATGTCGGGTCAAACACAAGAAGCCCTAATGGATCTTGGCGAAACTTCGGGTGAAGCCCAAGCCCAAGCAAATCTCGGTGCCAGAGGACTCCAACAAGAAATTGGAGAAAAACGCGCACAAGCCCTACGCGACAATCTCCAACGAGAGCATGAGTTTGCACGCCAAATGAACCAAGAAACTGCGAACAATGTCATTAATGGTATTGGGACCGCAGCCGGAATCGGTGGTCTTGTTCTTGGCGGGCTGGCACTCGCTGCTATGTGTTGGGTAGCAGAAGCCATCTTTGGTAAGCACGCAGACAAGACTTTTTACGCCCGATACTACTGTTATCGGAACCCCGCTAATCTTTTTGTCCGTCTTTATTCTAAGTATGGTCAAGCATGGGCAAAATGGCTCACACAAAACCCGTGGGCAAAACCCGTCGTGCGGCCCATTTGGGAGTACCTCGCTTGGCGAGGAAAACACTTGCTTGAAGAAAGCAAGGTGGAGGTGACTCATGGCTAAAGTACAGTCAACTGATCCAAATAACCGCATTTCTAATCAGCTTGCAGAAGACCTAAATATGTATCTTGAAAGGCGGCAAAAACAACGGAGACAGGGGGCAGCAGAACGGGTTGGAAGATTCGGTTTTGCTATGGCAGGCGCACCAGAGTTTATGCCTCAAGTTACTTCTCAGATGCCCCTAAGTAGGGAAACTGCTGCTGAAATGGCCGTAGCGGGTGCAGACATTAAGCGCCGTGTCGCTGAAATGAAGGCTGCAATCCAAACAGAGGGGATGGTCGCTGACAGACGAAAGATGACCAACTTGGCCCAAATGATGGATTCTCTCGCTGACGTTACCGTTGCCATGATTGAAGTAAAGGGTGGTTACAACACAGAAGTCCTAAAACAGCAATCTACAACATCAAGAGAAGCCTCCCGCGCCGCCACAGAAAAGCTGGAAAACGAAGGTTGGAAGCTCAATATCAAACTTCAAGCTGCTGGCCTTTCAAGCAATAGCCGGTCCCAATTGGAATCCCGTTATGGCGGCTTGATTTCTATGGACCAAAATACGGGCATGAAATCATTGCCTGACCCATCTTCCTCCGAAGGTAAGATGTTGGGGCAGTCACTTATTGCCGATATCCAACAGCGTGATCCTCAAATCCTTGCTCACTGGATGGATCGGATGGATCGCAGGTACGGAATGAGTGCTGACGATATGCAAGCCTATATTGGGGTTGGGTCAGGTAGTTCAGATGTAGCACGAAAAGTCCAAACTCAAATGATTGATGCTCTCCGACAAAAAGATATAATGAAGCGGATTGATGCAGAGTATGAATCAATCAGAGAGGCGCATTGGGACAAGAGCCTTAGAGCGGCAAGAATGGCTGGAGTAGATAATCCCATGCTTCAGCAGGCCGAGATACTCCGCGCTTCAATGGAAGTTATTGACCCCGATGCTGGGACAGACTTGAGCGAAACTAAACTGGGGAAGTTTTTTTCCGGTGGAGAAATGGACCCGGATTTTGCCGACCCAGCTATGGAAGCTGCCGATGCTTTAATGGAGGCTTTCCAAGATCCATATGCGCCTGATTCCATAAAGAAATTGAAGGCTGGGATTATGCAGTCTCAAGATTTCCGAACATACATGGACTCAAATCAGTTTACAGATCCAGAACAGGCTTTCAAGTACCTGATTCAGGACAACCGTAAGAAGATGCGGGAACAGAAGCAGGAAACTATTCGCCAAAGAAAAATCAACATGGGCAAAGTTGTACCTGAAGAAGCAAATCTTCGTGGTGCAGTTGCCGCAGAAAAGGGAGTTGAGGGCGGCCCAGTTACGGAAGGCAGTAAAAAGGGTCTCGGTTCTGCACTTCTGACTGCTGGGTCAAAAGTGTTTGGAGGAAAAAGAGCCGCAGCACGGGCTAAGGCTTTGGGTCTTGACCCCGGCGCACTTTCTGAGATGGGAGAATCTTCTAAGGGCTTAGAAGATATGTCACGTCAAGAACTCAGAGACTTGCCGACAGATTTGACACCAGAAGAAGCCGAGTTGGAGGGTCTTGATCCATCGCTCACACCTGAACAGCAAGAGGCACAAGCGGAACAAGTCATTGAGTCTCACTCGAAGGTTGGCGCTGGTACTAATCCACTCGAAGAAGGTGGAACATTCCAAGCTAATGACGGAAAACAATATCGTTGGGATGCCAAGGGCTTCTTTGTAGATACGTCAGGTGAAGGGGAGCAAATCCCGATTAACTCTGAACAGGGTATGAGCTTGTTTAGCGAGTTTAAGGCTGCTGTTGAAGCAGGCGAAGCCGACTCTTCTGCTCAAACTTATTTGACTGATGTAGATACACCGTTCGACGAAATAGATGAAGCTGTTTCTGCTGAAGAAGACTTTGGTATGGGCCGACCGGGTACTACCCAAACAGAAAAAGAAGGCTCTAAGTTTCTTACTGGAAATAGAACACGCCTTGGATCAGCCGATGTTGACAACCTTTCGCAGTGGGAAGTCTGGAAAGAGTTGGACAAGCGAGGGCTTCTTTCAGAAAAAGAAAGAGCGCAACTCGATGTTACTCGCGGTGAAGTTTCAACAGGAGATACACAGGCCGACCGCACTGGAAAGAACATCACAATGAGAAGGATGCTCAAAGACAATATGCTTGATGAAGCCAGTTTTGGTCGAGCAAGAGACCGTCTTTTTAACCACCTTAAAACTGAGGTTGGCGCTGGAGAAGAAAGAAGGTTTGGGGGTACACGCAAGTACAGACCTATCTACGAAGAGGACGAGTCAGGCAGAAAGATTCTGAAGGGCTATGAAGAAGAACAGATTGGAAGAAAAGAAACCCGTACAGGTGGGTACATTCCACTTTCTCCCCGAGAAAGAAACAGATTGGTAGCAGACTACGTGAAGGCTATTGTAGAAAAGACCGGAGCAAATCCAATTGGTGAAGGGATTGTTGTTGAGCAGTTTTTGGGAACTATACCGGAAGAACAATGGGCAGAGGTTCTTGTTCCCGGATTGGAAAAAGGGCTAAAACGAAAAGGCTATGAAATCGTCCGTGGCCGCGAAGTTAAGAGTGGTGAGGTCAGCGGGGATGATCTTGATAAGCTGTTAGCTATGTCAAAAGATGAGGGCTTGACTTGGGAACATGTCAACCAGATGAAGATTCAAGGTGATCCAACAGGCGAAAGAGGTGATCCACTTGAAGAAGACATTGATATGGGACGTACAGGTGGAAAACTGGTAGAAGACGCTTTCCTTCCTGAAGCAGGAGAAAAGTATGGTGGTGGATTGACTCGTTCTTTCGAAGAAGAAGAGGAAGAGGATGAAGCTATTCCAGTCCCAAGTGTAGCAGGCGGACCTTCTGCTGATATTGCAAGAAGACTTTCAGAAGCTAAAAGAAAGAATCTCCTAAAAGAGGTTGAAATGAAGCAAAAAGGTCAAACGATGGAACCCACCAGCGAAGACCGGATGGAAGCAGCACTGCAAGCAAGAAAAGCCGCAGAAGAAGAAAAACGTCGCAAGAACGAACCAACAGGTGTTTGGCAATAGATAATGGCTGAAAACGAAGACAAAACTCAGCTTCCCAAAAGGGGGGCCAAAGAGGATGAGCGCAGGATTTCAGGGAAGCCTGCTGTCTCTGTTTTCGAGCCAAAACCTGAGCATGAAGATTACCGGGTCGATCCACGTCCCGGAGGCGGGATTGAGTTTGTCCCAAAAACCCAAGAGTTCAAAGAAGAATGGGAAGACCAGAAAGAACGTACTTGGGGTGAGTTTTTCTCCGATGTCGGTGAAGCAGGCGTTGAGGGAGTAAAAGATGTTTATGAGTGGATCACCCTAAGACCCGACCACGAAGCTGCTGTAGCTGCCAGTAAAAAAGTCCAAGCACAAGGCTGGGGGTCTCTCACTGACGACGAAAAAGCAGAAATGTATGATGCTATGAAGCATTACCAGCACTACATTCGTCCAGATGTTGTTGCAGCCGGGGGTGTCGAAGCCTACAAAAAGAAAAAAGCAGCATCATATTCCATTAAAAAAGCCCTTAAAGAAGCCATTTCCGAAAGGCCCTTGCGAGAAACCCAAGAACAGACCCAGTATCGTAAGGACTGGTGGGAACACATGGAAGAAATCAGTCAAAGGGCTGATTTTGATGAAACGGGGCCTGTATACGGAGAAGAAGGTAGAAAAGCCCGTCAACTGTCACAAGCGGGAGCAGCCGCAGCCGAAATGGGTCTTGCCCCTAAAGAAGTCATGCGGGGTGATGAGCCTTCTTTAGAAGAAAAAGCAAAAGAAATGGATAAGGCGGAAGCCCGCCGAATCGCAGAAAAGTATAAAAGTAGCTACACTGGGTATGCGGGCCAAGCTGTAGAGGGGGGAATCACCCCTGAAGAAGACCAACACCTAAGAAATGTGCATGGGGATGATGTTCTCCCCAATCAGGCTGATTGGCCTGAATCATGGCAAATGATGCACCCAACTCCGGGGATTGTTCCTTCTGAGTTTGCCGGATCTGAGGGTGACTCTGTTGACCCAAAGCAGCTTGCACACCTAAAAGATGTTGGGTGGGATCTCCACAAAAAGTATGGTTGGGAACTAAACCAAGAAAATCTGGACAAACTTGCAAGCTACGCGGCAAAAGCTGGAAAGCTAATGCCAAAAGAATACACGACACACTGGCGTAGGCAGGAAATAAAGAACGCCCGCGAGGAACTCCTTGCTCTCCGACAGGAAGAAGAAAAGGGATATACAGATCAAACTCGCGCCCGTCGTGCAAAACTTGAGGCCCGGTGGAAGGACTTTGAAAGACTGAGCCTTTCAGAAGCAGACTACCAAGCAAAACTACGGTCTGAGGCTCAAGTTGAACGGATTAACAAGGCCCTGAAAGATGGTGGAAGCGACGTAAAGATTAGTGTCTTTGGGGGAATGTGGGGAGAGCGAGGGGCAAAACAAATCCTACGCCTCGATAAACTCCAAAACGACTTGTACGTTCATTATCGCCATGAACTCCTAAAAGATCGGGACGGCGGGGAAGGTTTGACGCCTGCGCAAATGTCCGAGATTGACAAGCAGGCTGAAAAGCTGGCTATGAAAGACCTTAATCTGGCCCTGAACGTAGGAACCGGCGCAACTTGGGTTCACCCTGATCCAGAAGGAAAACTCAAGAAAACCCTTTCTTACTATGAAGACATTCCTGATTGGGGCAAGTGGTCAATTTTACCCTATGCCGCTTTAAGTGGAAGACCTTCTGTTTCCGTCACGGGCCAAGTAGCTGCACCTTTGTTTGAACGCCACACGTCTTTCGACACTTGGGTAGGCATGATGCCAACAAGCTGGCTTGCAGCAGGGGTTAATACTCATCGGCAGATCGCTGGCGAACTCAAAGCCAACAAGGTTTTGTTTGATTCTCTTGGTGAAGAAAAAGAATGGGCATCAGGTGGCGCACTTGAGTATGGAAACGTATACGCTTCGACAGTAAAAACATGGCTTGGTTACACCGAAAACCCTGAACACACCAAACTTCTCATTGAGAACCTACAAGAAGGAAAGTTTCTCGCCCAAGTAGGCGTAGCGTTGGCAAACGACTACGGGAACGCCATGGATTTAACTCCGGGAGAGACTCAGGCTCTTGGAATAACCATGGGCGCACTTTTGTTCGCGCCAGAATTTGTCCCTTTTCTCGGAGCAGAACCCATAACTTTGGGCCTCGCTTCAGCGGGAAAGGGGTTGAAGTGGTACAAGGGCGCTAAGAACCCGACCAAAACTCTGGCGAAAAAGATAGATAAACTCGCAGACAGAGCATTGAAAGAAGGTTGGGGTCCACACAAGATAAATGCCGAAATGGAGGCTATTGATCCTCTTGCGGCAAGATGGCTTCGTCAGTCAGCCCAATCTGAAACCAGTCTTCAGCATGATGTCTTGAAAAAGATGGCTGACAAGCTGAGAAATGCTCGAAAGAACAGAGAAAAACTTGCCTCTCATTTGAGGGAATCTGGTCTTGGTTATGAAATGTCACCGCCTATTCTTGATGGGAACAGGTGGCGTCCCGGCCCCGCTCTTGATGCTTGGGCAAAAAACAGAACCAAAGAACTAATGAAGCAGAATCCCGGACTAAGCCGATCCTCTGCTCGGCAAGCTGTCATCGGAGAAATTGAGGCTGGAAGAAAAGCAGCATCAGAGGTTGTAGAGACCCAAACTAAGGTTGGAGATGTTTACCGGCTTGACCCAGAACAAGCCGCAGCCCTTCCTCTCCGTGAGGGTGAAGAACCTGTCAGCGGTTTTGCCTACTTTGTCCGGGAAGATGGGGGATGGAGAAGGTTCGAAGACGTAACTGTTGATTCAAGTGGAAAAGTGATGCTCGTGGGTTCGCGGTCAGACAAACTTTATCGCAATGAAGTCCTTATTGGCGGTCTCCGAGAAGTAGGAGAAGAAGGTCGTCTTGTTGCTGATACAAGTCGGATTGCTGACGATGCTACCAGAGAAGCTGCTATTGAGTTGGAGTTGCAAATTGCTCGCGACGAAATGTGGGTTGCTCAAGCCAAGCATGACGCGGCTCTGGAATCACTCCGAGGACTCAAGGAAGGGAAAGCCAAAGCCTTGACTGAGTTTCTTGAAATGGAAATGGACCTCAGAGTCTTAAAGGATGCAGACAAGGCTCTCGATAAAAAGATTAAAACCCTGAATGAGAAGCATGGTGGTGCTTTTGAAGAAGCAATAATCCTCCAAGGAAAAATCTCCACAGCTAACCGAGCGGTTCGGAACGCAGAAGAAAACTTTAATGAACTCAGAGAAGTCCTCCGTAAGTATAGAGAGTGGGCAAAGAGCGGTTCTCCCCACAAGCCGGGAGTTTTGCCAAAGTATAGGGGCAAGCCCATCACAAAAGATGAGGCGAAAAAGCGTATTAATGCTGCAAAAAAGGTTCTGGAGAAGGAGATCGAATCAGCAAAGAAAGTCGTTGGGGAGTGGAAACTCCACCAACAAAAGGTCACGGGACCAGCAGCAGAAGAAATGGCAAAACTTCAGAGGGAGAAGTTTAAGAGCCTAAACCGCATTTCAGTTGCTCGTCAGAAGATTATCTCCCACCCTGCTATGGCTGTCCTTAGTAAGGATGAAGCCCTTCGCATGTTTAAGAATGACGACAAGGGCATTGCAGCTTTGCGTAAGCGGCTGAATAGTTTGGAACGGGACGCGAAACAGACAAAGAACAGCTTGAACAAGGCCGAGAAGACATACCGAGAAACAATAAAAAGGCACAATAGAGATCCCGAATCTTTGACAGCCGCAGTCCAAAAAGACGTGGCACTTCGCGTAAAGATTTCTAATGACGAGATCATGGGTAACTCAATGATTCGCGTCTACCATGAAACTGCAAAACGCCTAAAAGAAGGGCTGGAAGCGTGGAAGACTATCCCCAAAGAGTCAGACCGTTTTGTTGATATTCTCCATGGAGCAACCCTTAGTAAAAATATGTCAGATGAGGGTGGTCGAACGATTGACCCCAAAAAGTTTATCGAAGATATTCGTACCCAGTGGGGCGATGAGGCTGTAGATGAAATCCTAAAGCCCTACCTCAATGCTGAAGGTAAAGTCATCGGTACAATGGGGGGTGAGGTTGGTGATGTCCTAAAGAAAATCAATGATGCTTACATGAAGATGGGAGACAATCCACTCGACCTAAGTGCCATTGAAGTCCTTGCCGCGCATGAACTTCCCGATGCCCTGAGAAAGGCCATGATTATTTCTCATAAGCATGGGGAAGGAATGGGCTTGGTAAAAGCCTTTGAAATGGCTCGGCTCGATCCAGACCTAAGACCTGAAAACTGGGCTGCTTGGTTCCGAAGTTATGTAAGTCGATTCAAGCAAACCTTTAGTCCGATTGAATCGGAGTTAGGGCAAATAACAACAGACATGGGCGATGTACTAAAAGCTGCCCATCACATGCAAGACGCTCTTAGCGAAGAACTTCTCTACATCGGAAAGATGGTAGATAAAAAGACCAGAGGGCAAAAGCCTTGGCAACGAGCCGAAGCTATGGCCGAAGAAATCTTCCGCTACTTTGATACTACCAACCCAATTGACATGCGAGGGGGTGTATCTCGCATGAATCTTGGAAGATTGTCTCTTTATACAGAAGGAAGACATCAAATCCTAACAGATGCTCGGGGCCTTCCAAGCGCCCCCGGTCAAGGTATTCGATACGACTATATCGAGAGCGTAAAAGAGTTTGAAAACCTCTACCCCAAATACAAAAACAAGAGAGGAAAAGAAGCAACCAAAGCCTTTGAAGAGTTTTTGACCAACAAACACGGGCCGGGATGGAAGGTTGATCGAATTGAAGGAAGTCCTCTTTCTGCTTTGAGTCGTATGTATGTTCCGGGAGCAAAGCCTGCGAGCAGCGGCCAGAAGATTTGGCTGTACGCTACTGCCCATAAGCACCTCAAAGACTCTAAAACTTTTGAAGAGTTTTCTGAGAAGATGTTTAAGAGTACGAAAAGGCACTACACAAAGAAGGCTATGGAAAGCCAGCGAAGCCGTGGATTGGCTATGGGCGCTTTGGCTATTGGGCATGGGGCTGTGCGGTACAGGTCCAATCGTTTCATGGAAAAAGCCATGGGTGGTTTTGTTTCCCCGAAAGAGGCCCAAGATGTCGTCAACTATTTGGGCAATAACGCACACCTTATCGAATCTGGAGACCAGTATAAGGTTCTTGAAAACCTAAATAAAATAGGGCAACCGATGACTAAGCACGTCATTCGGCCTGCTTCTTCACCCAAAACTGCTGTTTATGAGACTCTTGTTGGGGTCGGTCAAGACTTGAATGGTCGGCACTACATTCAGAGCCGGGTTCTTGCGGATAAAATCAACACGCTGATGCCCAGCGTTACTAAGGAGTTGACTGAAAACTTCTCAAGGGCAAAGACTCCGCAAGAATTGTTTGCGGCAAACCGGGATTTCAACTGGGCAAGATGGTGGAAAACGTCTGTTGTTACAGGGACGATTAATCCTCGTCCTCAATACCTCATCAACAACTGGGGAGGTGACTGGGCGCAAATGAGCATGGAACTCGGAATGTTTACCGGTTCTAAGGTCAGTTACCAACTGCTTACGGGGCTACCTTTCTACAATAAATACATGTACCGAGTGCAGAAGCACATGTGGGACAAGTATGGTGGATACGACAAGGCTCTTGGCTCAGTTTGGAACGCTGTTTTTAACCCCCATGCAAACAGGGTTTGGAACGGAGAACAAGGAATGTTCCGAACAAAGTATGGGCAAGAAGTCCCATACCGGGAACTGACTCGTTGGATGCAAGAAGACGGAATCCTTGACACCTATGTCCACGAAGAACTGCTCCAGCAGTTTACTCGTCTTTCACCAAAGTGGTACGAAGACGCTTTGGCACCCTTCCCAGCCGGAAAACATCTTGGTCGAGCCGTCAGAGGTGTCCACGAAGGTCTTGGTTCTTGGCGAGATACCATCACTTGGGTTGCGTCATACATTCAACAGAGGCAACGCGGAAACCTCTACATGGAGTTGATAAAGCAGGGCTACACAAGAAAAGCTGCAAAGAGCAAAGTTATGGATGCTCTTTATGACTGGAAGTATGGGCCAACAGAGTGGGAAACACGAACCATCCTCAAGTGGATTCCTTACCACCGTTTCTGGCGTCTTGCTCAGAAGCAAACTTTCAATGCAGTAGCTGATCCTTTTGTCCGTCCTGATGGAGAGTTTCTACGCGCTTTGGGTTTGGGAGAAACTTTCCACTCTGGAATGGCTGGATCAAACGTATCTAAACTCAAACGAATCCACCAGATTAAGACTTTCCAAGAAACTTGGCCCTACATCATGGACCCTGAGTTGGCTGATGATGCAAACCGAAACTCAGAAGATTTTGCTTGGTTAGCAAAACACCTTCGCCCTGAGTGGATGTCTCATCGAGGAATCTTTGATCAGTTTGATACACCTGAAAGATTAAAAGACCACATCTGGCAGACAAAGCGAAAGTCAGTAGATCACAATCTAATGATGATGCCGCCTTTTACTCCACTTGATTCAATGGAGTTGTGGTCTTCATGGATTACAGGGATGACGGCTTTCGCTTTTTCAGCGGCTGGAAAAGATTCAGTGTGGGGCCATCACCTATCTGAGGATGCAGCGACAAACTTCTTCCGACCATCTTTGGATCTGATGTTTCCCCACTCAAAGATTGGTGCAGAGGCTGTTCTTGGGTACTTTGGCGTAAACACAAATGCTTCTAAGTACCAGAGCGACCCCCACCGGTTTTCCCCTAAAATCAACATGAAGCAAAAAGGGCTAATGGATTCTTCCCTTTGGCCGGGTCAGACTTGGTTTGAAAATGGCGCTTGGCGTGGGGATGCAAATGTCATCAACACTATGAATTTTCTCCCAGTTATCGGAACAGAATTGCCTCGCATCATCGGGCCTGCTTGGTCAGAAAATCCATGGATGCAGGATTTCTGGCTAAAAAGTCGTGACGCTAATGACTTAAAGCAAGCAATCCGGTATGGTTTTATGCAGTGGGCGTGGCCCAGCTATTCGGTAACTTCTGATCCGGGAATGGGTTTAGAAAGACCCCTTTCTCAGACGATCAATTGGAGACAAACCCGAGTAGGAACAGCACTTCAACAGAAAGAAAAGATTTTTAATGTCGGGGCAGAGACACATCTTGCGCCGACTGAGACAAAGACCCTTGAGGAAATCGAACAAGAAGTTGAAGATAACTGGCAAAAAATGAAACTACGAAGGCAAAGAGCCTTAGAAGAACTTGAAGAGGATGAATAATGGCCCGAGTAAAAGCAGATAACTTGATTCCCCAAACAACTTTAGGCTACCACGGAGCGATTGAAGCGATTGCAGGGAAGGCACTGGAACGCGATGATATTGTTGTGGTAGTAGGAACACGGGGAGATAGACTTATCGTTGATAAGACCCATTGCTCCAGTGAGAGGTTGACAACCGGCCCATTTTTTGTTGTGGCCCATGACGCTCCAAACGGGCAGATGGTTCGTTGTCTTAGCTACAAACTCATTCGTGACGTAGAGATTAGTGCAAAAGAAGGCGCTTTAGCGTATGCTGGTCTTGATGGTACTTGGACTTTCAAAACGCCCAAGGCTAATGCAACTTGTGTAGGAAAGGTTATTTCTACAGATGAAGGCAAAGCCCTACTTCTCGCACCCGGACTTATGTAGGATTCAAAATGGCACAAGGAAGAGTATATCAAAGAGTATCAGGAACCCACACAAATGTTGGGACTTCCGAAGAAACCGTCCTGACCCTTTCCGACAAGTCAGAGCCTTGGCTTCTTGTCTCGTTTCACTACGTAAGAACAGGCGGTAGTGCAAACAACTACCAACCTCGTCTTGGTCAAGCCGCTTCATTTCAAAACGGTGACGTGAATGAGCGTATGGTTTTTACTTCTACAGCGGTAGGAACCCCAATCAATGATGTCTTCTCTGTCCCAATCCCGTGTTGGACAGACTCATCGGGGAAACTGTACTTCCGTCCCGGATTCGACAGTGGTTCGGACAATGATGGTGGGTACGAACTCGTATTTTTTAGGGGTAGATAATGGGCCTTCAATCTCCAAGACTTACTTCAACAGTCTCGGGCAACACTGTTGCCACGGCTGTTACTGCTGATGACCTTGAAGTAGACAGCGGAACACTCTCTATTGACGCGGACAATAATCGTGTCGGTATGGGTGTAACTGACCCTGACTCTACCCTTGAAGTCTTTAGTGCCACTACTCAGCAGAAGTGGTCCTATGATGCGAATAGTTTTGCGACGATCACAGTAGCCGATGCAAGCCATACCACAATTGCAACTGGTGAATCTGGCGACCTGACTCTTGACGCTGCTGATGACATCATCCTTGATTCTCATGTGGGCAAGTGGCGCATGATGCGTAACGGCACGTTGACCAATCTTATCTCTGCAACCGCTGCGGACGGTTCTAAGATGGTGTTTGATAACCAAGTAGCTAACGCTGGTTATGATTTTAAGTGCAACGACGGTGGTGTCGGTATCACTGCATTGTCGATTGATGCGGCCAATGCTGGAGCAGCGACATTCAACAACAAAGTTATTGCCACTGAGTTGGATATTAGTGGTGACGCAGATATCGACGGTACGTGCGAAGCAGATGCTTACACTGTAAATGGGACTACGCTTGCGGAGTACATTGCTGACACCGTTGGTGCAATGGTCGGTAGCAACACAGAAACTGGAATCACTGTTTCATACGACGACACCGACAACACTCTGGATTTTGTAGTTGGCACACTAAATCAGGACACAAGCGGTACAGCAGCTGTTGCAACGACCGTAACGTGTGCTGATGAGTCCTCTGACACAACTTGCTTTGTTGGGTACGTTACTGCTGCTACTGGTGACTTGGGCCTAAAAACAGGCAGCAACCTTACATTCAACTCAAACACTGGCACACTTAGTTGTACCGCGTTGGAAATCAACAATGTAACGCTCGCAGAAACTATCGCAGACACAGTTGGTGCGATGGTTTCATCGAACACGGAGACCGGAATCACGGTCACGTACCAAGACGCTGATAACACCATCGACTTTGCTGTAGCAGCACCAACTTCTCTTGGAACCATCACCCAAGACACAGTGACGTTTACGTCAGCAAGTGCCGATGACCCGCTGGTGATTATTCAGAACACAACAAATGACGCGGCTGCTCCACGTCTTCGGTTTGTGAAAGATAAGGGTGCTGCTGGTGCTGATGCAGATGGTTGCGGTGAAATTGAGTTTTACGGTGATGATGACCAAGAAGACAACATTTTGTTCGCTAAGATTCGAGCAGAGGTAGCTGACGCATCAAATAGTGAGGAAGGTGGACGCCTGATGCTTGGTGTTGCTACCGAAGATGGCGAGTTTCAGAACGGACTCGTAATCGAAGACGGAAGCGAAGAAGATGAGATTGATGTCATCATCGGTAACGGAATCAACTCAGTAGTTACCGCAAACGGCTACTCAAAAGCACTAAACGGTTTCCTTGTACCAGAAGGTAAATCGGTACACATTGAAACGCCTTTGTTGACTTCGGCTGACCATACAGCCAATGGCATGACGACAATCCTAAATGCGAGTGAGAGTTTTGCGATTGGGGATCTGGTATACGTTTCAGGGAATGGGACTGTAGGTAAGGCTCTGGCTAATGCAGTCGCAAAGATGCCTGCAATTGGCCTTGCGGTAACTGCTGGAAACAATGGACAACCAGCAGTCATCCTACTTAAAGGCACATTCAGGGATGACTCATACAACTTTACGGCTGGAAACAGGCTGTATGCTCATACTGACGGAACAATCACAGCAACTGCACCCAGCGGAAACAACCAAGTGGCTCAAGCTGTAGGCGTGGCCCTGAACGCTGATGTGATCATGTTCAGCCCTGACATGACTCTGGTGGAGATTACCGCCTAATGGGTGACATCAACCAAATAAATGATGTTGGCTCAGACAACATTTCCCAAGTCAACGACGTTGCTAAAGCAAACATTAGCGAGGTTAATGACCAAGGTGTAGCTGCTTCTGGAGCAACACGTTGGGTTGCTGCTACGCAAAACGGGTACCTTGCACATGCGGCAAACAGCGATTTGACCTCATGGACTGCATATGATGCCTACGATGAAGGTGACGGAAACCAAAACGCTGGCGACTCAGAATCTGTGGCCTACGGGAAAAACAACAGTGGTGCAGGTATTTTTATCGCTACCAGATCAATTCAAAATGGCGGTACGCAGACACGTGAACTATCGGTATCTGGCACCGACGTGACATCGAGTGGCGAATGGACAAACGTGGACTTGGATGGTTCAAACAGCAAAGCAGCGATCATGGAGGTGCAGTGGGGTGCGCGGTCAAACGGTGCAACTGCTGGAACATGGATTGCAGTTGGTAAGCAGGGGTCAGGAAACATTTACCGAAGCACTGACGGGGCAGCAAACTGGTCAGCAGTAGACATTAGCGGTCTTTCTGGTCATCAGAGCGGCAATGCAAATATGGACTGGATCAACGGTGTTGCAAATAACGGTCAAGGGGAATGGATGTTCGCACAGGACAACCGCATTTACCATTCAAGCGATGACGGTGCCAGTTGGTCTGTTTCAACACCTTTCAGCAGTGACGCTCCCGGATACCCACACGATGTCGTATTCACGAATAACTCTTGGGTTCTTTGCTACTCTCGTCAATCGGCAATCCGGTTTAGGTCGTGCGCGGCATCAGACATCACGGACTGGGGTGATGAGGTTGATGGCGTAAGTATGCAACACACGACAACTGACAACCGCGCTGTCAAAATGGCTGCGGCAAACGGTAATGTTTGTGCGGTTACAGAAAACGATACAGACATCAATCGGTTTACGGTCAATGGCAAAACGATTGGAACGGTTAGCAATACCAGTTTAAGCAACACCGGCTCATGCCGACACATCGCTACAGACGGAACCAAGTGGGTCGTCGTGTGCGATGATGGTGACGTTCACGAAAGCACAAACAACGGCGCTAACTGGACCCAACGACTCGATGGCTTTCAGGCAGATGGTAACAATGCTTTGGATTTTGAAGGCATTGCAGCCGACGTTTATTTACCCCTCTAAGGAGACATGATGGCACTTAAAGTTACTGGATTTTCTACGGCGGCACTTCCCTACAAGATTGTGCATGAAAGTGCATCAACAGCTACTCTGCTCTCTAATGTGACCGGATCTTCTGGCAAGATCCATACAATGGACCTCGACGTAGGGCAATCGAATACAACCAGCTACCTAAAAATCTTTTTGGGCGCTGCCGCATCTATCTCATCCCCCGCAGATATTAAAATTCGACTAAGAACAGGGGCGAATGGAGTAAAGAGGTTCAATATGCCCAAGGGGATCGACTTTACTGAATTCTCTTTCTACACTACCTCGACGCACGGGACAGCCAATGCACCGGCAGTACCCCAAGCGACTGCGGTTCACTCATTTACGACCACTTAGGAGCCAAAAATGGCAGCTACAAACACAACGCTCGCTCCCGATCCAGTCGGAACCACGATAATCAGCAATACCAATATTGGTACTACTATTATTTATGGTTCTACTGCTGCTTGTAGTATGTACTTGATTCACATTGACAACACGGGCAATACATCTACGGCTGCTTACCTCCGAATTGTTGATGCAGCTTCAAATGTCTCAACCAGCACCACAGACGACTACCGTTTTTATGCTCCTGCGGGAGAAACAGCCACGTATGTATGTGAAGTTGGTATGCCCATGGCTACGGGTCTTGCTTATTGGTGTACTACCAGTAACGCAGACCAAAATGCCTCTGCTCCAGCTAATCCCGTTTCCGTCAAGATTCTTATTTGAGGTGTAAAATGAAGGCCCTACTATCTTCCCTTTTTGATTCGCAAAAGCGAATGTCTTGGCGTCGTTTGGCTGTTCTTGCCATGGGAACTGTCCTTTTGGGCATGGGTATGATTGACTCAGAGCAGTGGCTTTATTTGGGCCTCGCCTACATTGCAGGGGATTCAGCCGAGAAAGCCATGGCAGCTATTCGGAAGTAGCCATGATTGGAATGTCTACACTGTCGAGCGCAGAAGCGGCGAAACGTGCCGCAGAAATAAATAGAAAGTCTGATTTTAGTGGCAGACAAAAAGAAGCCAATAGGCAGGCCGTACTTTCTTCTCTGACTGGTGCTGGAACAACTGCGGCACACCTCCCCTTTATCGCCCATGGAAAATCTACCATCGAAAGGATGAGACAAGGGCAGAAAGGGAAATGACTGTTGCTGACCTTCCCACTGTTATTGCAACCATGGTACTTGCTATGGTTGCTGTCTTTTTCGCTAAAAAAACAAAGAAGAAAGGCCCTGACCTTTTTGGGCCACCTAAGAATGTTACTGCTGATGCTGCTCGCGGTTCTATCCGACAGACTTTCGAGGAAGAAGTAGAGTCTATTCAGGAGAAACTAAAGGGCAAAGACCCCGCAGGCGATCTTGCGGATAAGGGCAATGCGAGGTCACGGTGATTTTTCTCCTTGCTTTTTTGGGCGTTTGTTTCGCGGAAGATATTATTACTCGGCCAGAACCCCCGGAAAAAGTAGCGGGAGAATGTTCTAAGGTTTACCCAATCAGGCAAGGCGCAGCGTTACCCCCTGTTTTGTCAGACCCAAAAACAGGGCAAGCAACTTGTTCAGCCATTGTTACACCTTTGTCCCAATATGCAGACCTGCTTGCAACAGAAGAATGGGCTAAGGCAGTAGCGCAACAGTATAAAATAGATACTGCGGCTTTATCCATGGAGAGGGATTGGTATAAACAGAAGTTTGAGCAGGCTTCTCAGCCAAAACCTTGGTTGGAAAGACCTGAAACGCAAAGATGGTTTGGTAGAATAGAAACTATAGTTATCGTCGGAGTTGTTACTGCGGGGTTAGGGACTACCTATTACTACACATCGGGAGCCGGAAGATGAATATGAAAGAGTGGGTAGTTCCCGGAATCACAATAGTTTTTGCCGCAGGTGTTTCTTTCGCTTCGTTTGAGTCTGCCGCCCAAGACGTTGAAGAAGTAGAAGAACGTGTCATTGTTCTTGAATCAAAGTCAGGCAAACAAGAGTTGGTAGACCTAAAAATCGAAGGCGTAGAAAAGCGCCTCGATAAGATGGAAGACCTCATGGCAAAAATGCTTGAAGTCCAACAACAGCAGGCCATTAATCAGGCAAAGATTTGCTCTGCTACAAATGCGGACTGTGATTAATGAGACCTCTTCTTTTGGACTATGTGGAGTCTCTCGGGTACGCAGTCTTCGAGAAGGGCGAATATAACGTAAACATTATTGGTATCCGCAGTAAGAACCATCAGGCAAATCAGTTCGATGACCGTATTTGTGTTGTGTTTCGGGACGAACAAGGATGGATTACCCGTACTTGGAAATGTACTACCGAACCCGGTAGATACTGGCTGGAAAATCCCGGAAACGTGAAAGGGACTGCTGTTCTTGTTCCGGGTCAGTATCGGTCTGTGTGGAAGATCGACAAGCACCGGGGGAAATATGACGCGCTCTGCCAAAGAAACGGTACGGTCAAGACTTACAGGGATGGCAATAAAGACGACGTTATTGATCTTGATGTACAGTCTATTACTGAAGGCTATTACGGCATCAATATCCACAAAGCTGGATCAGCGTCTACGCAGGTAGATAAGTGGTCTGCTGGTTGCCAAGTATTTGCGAATGAAAAAGACTTCGATGAGTTTATGTCTATATGCTACGCGGCAAGGAGCAAATGGGGTGACTCTTTCAGCTACACCCTTATAGATGAACCGGAGTTTTAGGTGGATGCCGTATTAGATTCTTTACTTTCGGGCGGTCACCTTGGTCTTTTTGCTGCATTTCTGATTTACCAGTTTATGGCTATGCAAAAGAGACTCGACAAACTTGTTGAAGGTTTCCAAGAACAGCTTGATGAGATCCGAAAAGAGTATGACATTCGTTCTGAGAAGATGAGAGAAAGGTACGATAAGGTCATAAAAGAACAGCGAGACATAACAGAAAGCCAGTCGAAAGACTTTCTCATCACTCGTACTAAAGTCCACAATGATATAGTGGCTAAGTTAGACAGGCTTTTAGACAAATAAAAACCCCACACAGCAAGGGGAAGCCGTGTGGGGTCAATGAGATTCTACTTATTGGTTGGCGTATAAGAGTAAGACTCACCTCTTACTCTACCAATAGGATTATAGTAGAAAATGCCTGTGGCACATTCTTTAGTAAGTCCTTCCGGCAGCCGAAAGACCCGGAGCGAAAAGGTCAGCAAAAAGATCCCGAGTTGGGAGAGCGCCACTGACCTTCATGGGCATGTACCTCACCCTAATGACATTAGGCGCTCTTTAATTAGCGGTAACTTGTACGCGGGGAGTAATATTTAGTGTCCTTTGAAGACTTATAAACGCTTCATCACGTTTTGTTTTTGTAGGAAACTCAATGGTACTGTTTTGACCATTGCACCATACGGTAAGTGTGTAAATCTTCTTAGTGGACTTCTTTGTCGTAGTCATTGCTACCCCCTAAACATAGAGAAAAAATCAAGGTCTTCCTTCAAATCGCCAATACGTTCATCACGCTCGGTTCTTGCATCTTCATATCTATCGCCCATAGCTTCAAAAGGTTCTCGGACGGCTTCTACAGCACCCTTTACAGCACCGCCAACGACACCCGCAATAGGCTTAACAACTGGAGCAGCAAGCCCTGCTCCCCATTTTAAGGCTTCAGAAGCGGCCCAACGGCGCATATCAGAGTTAGAATTATTATTCATTCTCCTATCGCTATCAAGGTTTTCTCGATACTCCCGATTAGTTTCATCGGAAAGACCCTTTCCACCCATCATTTCCCTGTCGCGTCTTCTTCTCATCAGGCTTTTTTCGCTTTCGAGTTTTGGTAAGCCATAGCTTGTTTAGCTGCCCATTTTCGTGCCGCTTTTGCGTCTGCGGGGGGCTTTTTATCGCCCTCTTTCTTTTCCTCCCCCTCATCTTCTTTCTTTTTCAGGGTGCCATCAGGGTTGTACTTATCTGAAAACTTAGTTCCAGTAGTCTTAATATCTGTACCCTTGGGTTTGATATCTACCTTTTTTCGGGGTGGGGCAGGGCTTTCTTCTTTCTTTTCGTCTGACATTGTATAATCCTAAGTGTGGACCTCAACCCCCTGCCCGGTGGGAACCATTGGGGAGACCCCGTAGGCATGGGCAGGGGGAGAGGTGGGTGCAGGTGGAGAACCCGTGTGTCGAGTATATCCTATTTGACATTGAAGCTGGGAAGTAGTAACTTTTTCTTTGGACCTTGTAGGCTCTAAAAACCCCTTATTGAGTGATAAAAAACAATGGCTGATACCCCTCGCGTTGCCGCGCCCCTCCAACACGGAAAGATGGTTGCCCTTACAGGCTCTACCGATAGCCGTGGTATTTTGATTACCCCAACCGCTACTGCCGGTGAAGCAATCCATAAGAATACTTCTGGTGGCATCCAACTTCTCTATCTTTTTTGTCATAACGCCCATAGTGGTTCTGCTACGCTTTCTCTTGAATGGGGCGGTGTGGCAGACCCCGGTGATGTTACTGAACACGGGATTGCTGCCAACGGTACCAGTGAGGTTGTTTCTGGTATGCCCCTTGGGTCTGGAAAGCAGCTTGCGGGTTTTGCTGACCAAGCAGATAAGATGACGGTCTGGGGATACGCAGTAAGCATCGGTTAGGCACTCACGTCCTTCCCTGAAGTGGTTTGCCAAAGGTAAAACCAGAGGCCCTTTAGACGGTCAAGATCGTCTATAGGGTCTCTTGTTGTTTCTACAAGGGAGATAACCTGACGATTATCCCCCAAGAGAACCATAAAAGAATCTCTTGATTCAGTGCAATCCAGAAGTTCGACTGTCATTCCCGTACATTTATTAATGTACTCAGTCTCTGCTATCACCAAGTCAAGCATGGTTTCTTCCGTACCTTTATATTGTGAATCTAAAAACCCTTTAAGCATCCGTCGAATCCTCTCCCGCAACCGAAACATAATGCCATCCTGTTCTTTGGCGACCACGATGCGATATCGTAGACATTAGAATAACTTGAGCAGAACAGTCTTCCAGATGATGGAGAGTTTCACTCAGAGTCTTGGCGTCCCACATTCTATCATCTACGATGACCATAGAGCCATTTTCTTCCAGACCAGCGGCCATTGCAGCGAGAACACGGGCTTCGGTACTCCCTGAAAGGGCATAATGGCGAACACCATTCCGTTCTAAAAAGATACGAAAACTTGTGGGGCTATTTTCGTACCCAAACTCATCACCCTTGGGCAAATAGCCGGAAACTCGTTCCTTGTAGGCATCAAGCGGGCCTTGCACGACCTCGTAGAGGTATTTTTCTAAGGCTTTTTCAAGGATAGAGAAAGCAGATTCCCTATTTTGGTGGCCTGCTGTTCGACCAACAAGGGCCAAAGCTACTTGGTGTAGCGTCGAGCCTTGGATTATCTGTACTACTTCATCAGAGGTTTTGAGAGAACCACCCAAGGTTTCCCAATACTCTTTTGATTTCTCACCTGCAAGATTCCGAATAAGTAGCTTCACGTAAGCCTTATACTCAGCATCGTCGGGCCTTTCTTTGTATTGCTTTTTCAGCCAACCCAAGATTAAAGAGTCATTCAGGCGTAGCCAAGCATCATCCAACTCTTTTGCTGAATACTCTTGGGCATTTCCAAGGGCAGAAAGAATATCGGTCGTAGCCTTAACGTCAGCCTTGGCTTTGCGTTTCATCTTTCCAGCGTCTGAGATTGCTTGGATAATCTCATCTATGGTGATTTGCTTTGGCCCCATATCGGGCAAAACCTCGTCCAAGGGCTGAGTTATGTCAATCTCATCAGAATGTAGTGCTTCTTCCAGTTCTTTTCGCGCAATGGGCGGAACCAGTTGGCTGGCAAAAAACTTACGGGTAGAAGATGCAGAGCCTGTAAGTGCCGCCCGCAACCCTGACACGGGCAAAGCGACATACCTTTCACCCGTTTGTTTTGGGGATTTACCTTTTTCCATTTCCCAGCGGGAAACTGTCCCATCGTCAAACTCAACTTCTGCATAAAGGCTTTTGTCGAATGTTGCGCCAAGGGCTGAAAGCTGATTCCCGGCTTTTACGGTAGAGTTTTTCAAGAATAGTCCGTGGACACCCCCGGAAACTGCAAGCTGAATAGCCTCTACAATCCTTGATTTCCCACTCTCATTTGGGCCGAGAAGAAGGGTTTTAGGGCCGATTTCTGCTGACCAATCTTCATTGGACTTAATGTTTGAACGTACTTTACGTATCATTTTTGTCTCCAGTTTTTTGCTCATAAAGAGCGGTTATTGGGTCATGGAATACCCGTGTTGGTTTGTGTTTACCGATTCGCCACCGATAAACACTGAATGGTGAAGGGCCTTTCCCTCCAATGACTTTCCCAAGGGCAACGGCGATGGTGACATCATCCATACCTTCCTTGAGTTTTAGGACTTGAAGCATTTCTGAATGAGTCATTTTGCACTCTCCCTGAATGGTAGTTGTAGTTGGGTTGACTTGGGCCGGTTCACCTCAATGAGCCAACCACTTGTCCAATCTTCAGGGTCGGAACAGAGAATCGA